>JMSU01000280.1_pt1 | contig 15550 bp, 13 predicted proteins | sample 179011 | NCBI WGS metagenome assembly JMSU01 (sample SAMN02769580, study PRJNA246767) | bioreactor metagenome | isolation source: Culture-1 Bioreactor ArsB derived from microbial biomass from the upper 2 cm... | place: Germany: Bremen | collected day 87 after inoculation
GTAGAAGGCTTGGAATTTTGGGTAGATTTATTCCCGTTACCGTGACTTAATCTTTCTCCCAATTTCCATAATCTGGTATAGGGATCTAGATTGATAGAATCAGCTTTAATATCAAACTCAACCCATGGTTGTTTGTAATTTTTAAGGGAAAAATCACCTTCGATGACCGTTTTATCTACGGCCAAAATCATATTACGCAGAACGGTCTTTTCAAGAGTAGAATGAAAATCAACTGAGAACGAAGCTGTGTTAAGAATATCTTTGAATTCAGCCGGTATCGGCGCAGGTGTAAATCTGGAAAAAACAGCTTTTGGATCAAAGCGGGTAGACTTCAGCTGGCCGGAGAAAACAGGGGCATGGTAGATGTTCTCACACTTTGCAGAACCAGATAAACGAACCCCAGCCCCTTGTATAACAAGGCCTTTGACATCAATAAGACCATCCACGAGATTGAAATCCAGATTTGCAATCCCCTGAATGGAATCATCAGGCCCTAAAATTTCTTCACTTTTAATGATCACTGACAAAGAAGTCTCTGAAAGAGATATAGTCCGCCTCTGTCGGGAAAAATCAATAAGCCCTTTAATATCAGTTTTAGCCTGAAGTCCTGACAGGTCGGTATCAAGTATCGCAGTTAGATCAAAGGCAAGAGGAGTCGCCTTGCGTAAGAGTCCTGTCCGGACATTAACTCCTGATACTCTTAAAGAATTTCCAGTTCCAATATCTTTATAAATACATGTTGCGTTTACTACGCTCATTCCACGCACAGAAATAGATTTAAAAATACGCTCTTGTGGATCTATCTCAACAGACTCATCACCGTCTCCGAAATGAGGAAGATCAAGTGTACCATCTATTCCCCTATCAAGTCTGAAGACAGGAGAATTCACAATAATAGTATCAACTTCAAGATCACCGAATAAGAGCGGCAAAAGACGAACTTTAAAATCAACATCCTGTACACTGAGCTGATGGGGATAATCTGCTCCAGGAGCTGCAGCAACTGTAGCCGGACCGGTATCAAGACCAAGCCAAGGATAAAAGATAAGATCAAGATTCTCTTCAAAAACAACTTCACGTCCAAGCTTTTCACTTAGAATTTTCTCAAGCTCCAACCGAGGGCCATCAGATTCCAGATAATACACTCCCCCTACAACTGCAGCTAAAATACAGAAATCGAAGAGGATAAACATATCCAGAATAATTTTTTTGACTCTCAACAGCACAAAAAAACCTGCTCTTTAAATTGAAAAATAACCACTTAAGCAGATACTAAACCATAACACTCAGGCAAGGTAAAGAACGTATAAAAGAACTTATTCATATTTAGCACTAACTTAACTTTCACGACAAAAAAGAGAAGTCTTCACAGCATGTCCAGTAATTCTGGCCACGACCGGACACTTAACCTTAAAAGCATAAAAAACTTCAGGCATTACTCCCCATAAAGATTCAAAATTACCCTGCCCTTTACTGAGCACAACAGGAGCCTCAGTAAGCCGTGCGCGAAAATCCACACTGCATCTATCCAGCACAGTCCCGGGGGTATCAACCCCGGAAGTCACTACTTCACAGATATCAGTCATACCAACTTTTTGGGCATCCACCATGGTTGCATCATTAAGAATGTTGCACCCCCGAACCGCATAAGTAACTTTTACGCCCTGCTCCTGCAAAAGAGAACTTAAAATAGTATCAAGACCAATCTCCCCCGCATTATCACCAAGAACCAACAGTGCCTTCTCGCTCTTCACTCTTTCAAGAAAACGCGCAAACAATTCCTGATCCAGATCCTTCTCAAGATGTTCAAGTTCGGATTCCCAATCAAATTCGCCCATGACCGCGCAATCCATATAATTACCGATAATAGAAACTCCCATTGCGGCTAGTAAAGGATTCTCACAGCTTAAAACCTGTTCTCTTACCTGTGGTAAAAGTTCAAGCACTCTTCTATTAGCTTCTTCCTTTTGGGTCTTAAAAATATCCACACCATCAACATAATGTCCCGTCTCGCGAAAAAGTCTTCCTGCCAGCGAAGGAGGCGATTCACTTAAATCGGCATCCGCAAAACCTGCCGCCCAGTGCTTCATTACACTTTCATGGATATCTTCTCGACCGGGGCACGCTTCTCTAATTCCAGAAAGAGCCATAGTCAAAAAACATGGCAGACAATCTAATTGAGTTCTCATTTTAATACCTTCTACCTGCAAAAACACTCAGGCCAATTATGCGCCCATATCTTTTAAAAAGGGCAAATTTTAAGTCTTCAGTTCAATATTATCCGAAATATATAGTCAACAACAAGCTGATTTTAATAACTTTTCATATTAGGCACGGCAGTTGCTCAAGTCTAGGTATCAATAACTAAAATAGAGGAGCAAAACAATGCCCGTTATTAACAGAAATCAAAATAGCTCCAACAGGCCGGGCAGAGGGCTCGGACCATGCGGAGCCGGACAGGCTAGAGGAAGATCCATGAGAGGATCAGAATTCAATTCAAACGTACGCAGTCAAGGATTTGGCTCAGGTCGCGGTATGGGTCGTGGAATGGGACAAGGACAGGGACGCGGAATGGGACTTGGACGCAGAAACGGAATGTGCCGTTTTGATATGAACCAGCCCGGTAACCCGGCTCAGTATGAAAGGACTCTTGAAGACCGCATAATTGAACTGGAAGCAGAAAACCAAAGACTGCGTGCTGAAGCAGGTAAATAGTAACCGCTTCAAAAGATCTCCGGCGGGACTGCAACGTTACACCTTAATAGAGTTTTGGTTTTATATATGAACAGATTACTCTCAGAGGTTAATTCTTAAATTCACCTCGCGGGAAGCACCTTCTGGACCTGAAAAAGAAACTCAGCAGAACCGCCAGAGACATAAAAAGGACAATACATGAAAATTGCAATTGCTAGTGGTAAAGGGGGTACAGGCAAAACGACTGTGGCAGTCAACTTTGCATCGTACCTTGATTCACTTGGTGTAGGCGTCAGCTTTACAGACTGTGATGTGGAAGAACCTAATGCCCACTTCTTTTTGAATCCTGATTTGAGTGCAGAAAAAGATGAATTTTTACCTGTTCCAAGTATTGATGAAGAAAAATGCTTAGGTGAGTCATGCAAGAAATGCATCGAGCTTTGCAGATTCAAATCTTTAATCTGGATGGTCGATGCAGTTCTTTGCTTTTCAGAACTTTGCCATGGCTGCGGACTTTGCGAACTTGCCTGCCCGGCAGATGCAATTGGCAAAGGCCAGAGGCTGATCGGAACCACTTCGACCGGAAAAGCTGGAAACATTGATTTCTCCCGTGGTCTCCTGAGAATAGGGGAAGCCATGTCCCCGCCATTAATCAAAGCTGTCAAAGAAATTTCCCCGAAAGCAGAAGTAAATCTATTTGATTGCCCTCCCGGAACTTCCTGCCCTGTTGTAGAATCGGTTGAAGGTGCTGATTTTGTGGTTCTAGTAACAGAACCAACACCTTTCGGTCTGCATGACCTTGATCTGGCAGTACAACTCATGGCGACTCTGGACATGCCCTGTGGTGTAATTGTGAACCGTTCCGGTATGGGTGATGATCGAGTTGAAAAATATCTTCAAGAACAAAATGTTCCCCTGCTTGGTTCCTTGCCGCATAGTCGCGAAGCGGCATCAAAATATTCTGAAGGCGGCCTTCTATATGAAACAATTCCCGGTTTCAAAGATATTTACTCAGAGATCTGGACCAACATTCAAAATCATGTAAGCGGGGCTTAACCAGATGAAACAATTAGTAGTTATCAGCGGAAAAGGTGGAACAGGAAAAACAAGCGTTGTTTCAGCCTTAGCTGCCCTAGGCCCCAAAAAAGTTCTCGCAGACTGCGACGTAGATGCTGCGGACCTTCACCTTATTTTGAACCCTAGTATTATCGAAACAAACGACTTTATCAGTGGTGAACGTCCTTATATTGATCCTGATATTTGCACTCAATGCGGGCTTTGCGCTGAACATTGCCGGTTTGACGCAATTTCAGATGACTTTGCAGTCATTCCTGAAAAATGCGAAGGCTGTGGAGTCTGCTCATTCATCTGTCCGGTTCAGGCTGTATCTGTAGAGCCGAGAAACTGTGGTAAATGGTTTAAATCCGATACTCGTTTCGGCACCATGATTCATGCAGCACTTGGAATAGGTGAAGAGAATTCAGGGAAACTAGTAACAACTGTGCGTAATGCCTCTTCTGAAGCAGCAAAAGAGATAGGTGCAGAACTTGTTCTTGTGGATGGTTCTCCAGGGGTTGGCTGTCCGGTAATTGCCTCACTTACAAATGCAGACCTTGCCGTTTTTGTAGCTGAACCAACCATATCAGCAGTGCATGATCTCAAAAGAGTTCATAAGTTAACTGAGCATTTTAAGATCCCATCAATGGCCATTATCAACAAATGCGGTATCAATGAAGAACAGGAAAACGAAATCAGATCATTCTGCAAAGAGAAGGACATTCTATTAGCAGGCGAACTGCCCTACGACACCATATTCACTAAAGCCCAGCTTGCCGGACTTTCTGCTGTGGAATTTGATCCCGACGGTATGGGCAAAGAGATAGAAAAAATTTGGAACAAAATGGAAAGCAATCTCTAAAGGAGGATTTATGGGTAAGGAAAAAATTCTTATCATAGGCTGCAAAACAACAATGGACGACACCTGTATCGGATGTTCCCGCTGCATGGTCGGATTCAACCGCCGTGCAGGAGAATTTGAAAGATATGGTGAAGATGCCGAACTCATGGGAATAATGGGTTGTGGAGACTGTCCCGGAGTTGCCATTGTCCCCCGTATGGCACTTATGAAATTATGGAATTCAAAATTAGGTGAAAACCCCACAAAAGTGCATATAGCCCCCTGCATCGCAACTCATTGCGAATACAAAGAGACTATGATCAAAAAGATCAAGGCCAAAGCAGGCTGTGAAGTAATCGAAGGGACTCACCCTTTCCTGCCCGACAACATTTTTGCTGAATAAAATAGTTATGCCTATTTTCGAATATAAATGCCTTGAATGCGGAAAAGTATATGAAGAAATCAACACCTTAAGTTCTCATGATGGCGAATGTCCATCTTGCGGCAAAAATAAGCGTGAAAAACTGATTTCATCGACATCATCCCTGACAGGTAAAGAAACCCCTAATATCCCGGATTCACAAGGAATGGGCTGTTGCGGGGCCAATCCATCATCAAAAGGATGTGTCCCGGGCTCATGCTGCGGTAAAGCGTAATTCGCAGGCTGTTTAATAGAATTTGGTCACAATTGATATGAAAAACCGGAGTCTGATCACATTTTGAATGTCGTCAGGCTCCGGCTTTTCACAAAAAATTAAATATCATTAGTTAATAGACCAGCTTTATACTTAATCCAAGCACTGAGTTTTTTCTAAAAAACCTTTTTTATAATCACGCTCAAAGCTGTCCTTAAACTGTGACGGAACCCAACTGACTAAAAGATCTCTGTACCTACCGGAACAAATAGCTTTTTTCATCACGGCATCAATTCGATCCATGATCTTTCTGCCCCATTGATTCTTAGGAACTGCAAAATAGCCATAAAGGGGTTCAGGCAGATAATCCTTGCAAGGCACAAGTGCAATTTGCTCTTTAGCATCTTGAGAAGCATAAAAAACGACCAAAGGATCTGCTAAGAAGAAATCTATACGCCCCCGAAGCAATAGTTCAAATTGGTTATTGAAGTCAGCAGGAAGAAGTGAAGAGTCACTATTTGTTTTAAATTTATCTACAACACTATTTAAACTGCCATAATTTACACCACGTAAGTATCCAAATTTAAATCTGCCCTCATCCAAAATACGATCGATATCCAGTACTCCCTCAGGAGCCATTACAGACAAATCCTTTTTACGAATCACGCCCATCATCGACCACGTCAACCTACATGGATATTTAGAATAATATAAAAATTCTTCACGTTCTTTAGTCTTGAACGCTCCAGTCGCAACCCAATTCTTCCCCTCACGTATCGAATGCATAATCCTTACAGGAGAAGCCAGCAGATTGTGGTGTTCGTACTCCGGTAATTTTTTTTGAATATACCTATCAATGCTGGGCCCAAGACCAGTGATCCCCACTTCTTGATCGTGAATATAAAGAGGGGGTATTTCAAAGAGAGGCCAGAAAGCAGTATTTTCTGCACTCCCTTCTTTTGCAAAAGAAAAAATAAAAAGAACAATGATCAAAAATCTATATAAAAACCTTCGAATACAAAAAGGAAGCTGTTTCGGAACAGCATTGTTGCTGAATAAACAAAATTCCAAATTTGAACATTTATTAATAAGTGAAATTGACCTACTCACGATTACAACACAGCCCAATATATTATAGATTACCTATCTCGAGAACGACGCTTTAATAATCTATTATTTAAATCAGATAAACCACTCGTCAGTCAAGCCCACAATACAGATTCCATTACTGTCAGCAAAATCAATAGCCTTATCAAGATCGAAGAATAAGCTTTTTCCTGCCTCTACTCCAAGACAAGTAGCCCCAATGTCTTTCATACCCTGAACAGTTTTTAAACCGATAGATGGCATATCCACACGATCCTCCTGTCCGGGTTTAAAAACCTTAACAATACAGCAACCTTTACCGCCAAGTTCACAGCCCCTCTTAATGGCTGCATCAGTTCCCTCAATAGCTTCAACCGCGGTAATCACTCCCTCTCGGACTACGACACACTGCCCAATATCCAAACGCCCAAGTTCACGCGCAATCTTCCAGCCAAAAGACAGATCAGAACTTTCCATTTCACTTGGTTTACGCTTGGTAAGAAGTCCGGATGGAGTCAACAGTTGCGGAGCATAGACATGAGGCCCAACTACTTTCATACCTTCGGATTCAAACTCCTGTGTAATTGCACGCAGGAGTACATCATCACCTTTAGTGGCAAGCTTAAATAAAAGTTTGGCAGCACGAAAATCAGGGCGAATATCAAAAGCCTTAGGCTTATTTATTGTCCCAGCCATGACAACTTTGGTGACCCTATTCTTTTTGAAAAAAGAAATGAGCTTTGAAAGTTGCCCCAGCTTCAATTCCTTAGTGTCATGAACAAGTTCACTCACTTCGTCGCTTGAATGCCCTTTAAAAAAAACAGCCACAACACGGTGTCCCTGTGCTGCGGCTCCCTTTGCAACCAGAAGGGGGAATTGTCCCCCTCCGGCAATAAGACCGATAATTTCAGTTTTATGACTCATAACCTATTCCGGGGTACGATCTGCAGGACAGATACCTCGTTCACTTGATCTGATAAATTCAATAAGTTTCATTACTTCGGGTGTACCTGAAAATTCATTTTCGGCCATTTCGACCGATTCTTCACGAGTAAGCCCGGAACGGAAAATAATTCTGTATGCTTTTTTTATGGCCATACAGGTTTTAGAATCAAAACCGTGCCTTCTAAGCCCGATCGAATTAGGACCATGCAGAACTCCGCGCACACCTGTTGCAAGCATATATGGCGGAAGATCTTTAGCAAAGCCGGACATAGCTCCAAGAAATGCATATTCACCAATTCTTACAAACTGATGAATGCCTGACATACCTCCGATGGTGACATGATCACCAACATCCACATGCCCTGCGAGACTTGAAGCATTAGCCATAATAACATGATCACCGAGAGTACAATCATGAGCAACATGCACATAAGCCATCAGCATACAATTGTTGCCGATAACGGTTCTGCCATGTCCCTGTTTTGTTCCACGATGAAGTGTTACAAATTCCCTGATAAGATTATTGTCACCAATTTCAAGGGTGGTCTCTTCTTCCTTAAAAGCAAGATGCTGCGGCGCACCGCCCAAAACAGCATGGGAAGAAACCATGTTAGCCTTCCCCAGACGGGTGTAGGCCTTGATCTGAACATAAGAGTCCAGAACACAATTATCCCCGATAACAGTGTTATCTTCAACGAAACAGAAGGGACCGATCTTTACGTTTTCACCTAACTTAGCACCAGCATCAACAATGGCACTGGAATGTATTTCGGTGGCCACTAGATAGCCTCCTTATCAACAATTGCAGCAGAAACCTCACCCTGCACAGCGACTTCTCCGTCGACTGTAGCAACGCACTTCATTTTCCAGATATTCATTTTGTTTCTGACTTTAACGACATCAAGAACAAGTTTATCCCCTGGAACAACAGGTCTGCGAAATTTGATTTTGTCTATTCCAGTGAAAAGAAAAACCTTATCTTCTACTTCGATTTCGTCATTGCTGAGAACGATCATACCACCGGCCTGTGCAAGAGCTTCTACAATAAGCACTCCGGGCATAACCGGAAGTCCGGGAAAATGTCCCTGAAAAAAGGGTTCGTTCATTGTGACATTTTTATATGCCTTTATAGATTCACCAGGAACAATCTCTTCAACTCTGTCCACCAGCAAAAAAGGATACCGATGCGGAAGCATCTCCATTATTCTTTTGATATCTATATAGTCGGGAGTTTTGTTACTCACTTTCTTTCCTTTCGATAATTCAGCTTCAAGCGCTTTAAGACGCTTTTCCATAGCAGAAATCTTTTTACCCATATCAGGCAGTTTCCTTAAATGAACAGAAGTTCTCAAGAATTTGCCTTTTTCAAGAATGGGAGAACCAGCACCCATAAAACCGGCAGGAATATCATTTGTGACTCCTGCCTGTGCACCGATTACAGCCCCATCACCGATTTCAATGTTGTCGACCAGTCCAGCCTGAGCAGCTAAAATAACATTCTTACCAAGCTTGGTGCTGCCAGCAACTCCAGACTGAGATATAATCAGGCAATCCTCGCCAGTAGTCACGTTATGTGCAATCTGAACAAGATTATCAATCTTTGACCCAGCACCTATTCTGGTCACGTCAAGAGCTGCCCTGTCAATACAGGAATTAGCTCCGACTTCAACATGTTCCCCGAGAGCAACTGTTCCAATCTGCGGGATCTTCATATGCTTTCCTGAAACCTGAGCATAACCGAATCCATCTCCGCCGAGAACGGCACCAGGTTGAACTATCACCCCAGTACCAAGGATGGTTCCAGCCATAATAGAACAATTAGGATATAGTATGCAGCCCGGACCCAAATCAGAATCTTCACCGATATAAACCCCGGCAAAGACTTTACAATTGGGGCCTACTTTCGTTCCTTTACCAATAAAGGCAAAAGGATAGACAGTTGCAGATTCATCAACCTCAGCCTCAGGGTGGATAAAAGCCAATTCATGAATTCCCTCAATACAACCTTGCGGTTTAGAAAATACATGCATAGCTTTTGCCAAATCCATATACGGATTTTCACTGATCAATGCAGATTCGACTTGATCAGCATACTTCTCCTCAATGACCACAGCTGCAGCTTTTGTGGTCTTAAGCAGCCCTTCATACTTGGCATTTGCCAGAAAAGACAACTCGGAAGAATCGGCAAGTTCCAGAGTATTAACTCCAGAAATTTCCTTATCCACGCCTGACAATTTTAGACCTAAAAGGCCTGCAAGTTCTGAAAGAAGCATAAAACTTACTTCTTGCCTGCTCTGAATGCACGGTTCATATCAAGAAGAATCTGATTTGTAACATCAATGGAATCATCAACAAAAAGAAGGCCGGATGTGCCTTTATCATAGATTGCAGAGTATCCGTTTTTCTTGCCGAACTCTTCAACAGTTTTCTGGATAAGTTCAAGAACAGGGGTCCCTACTTTTTTCTCTTCAAGCTGCATTTTTCTCTGAGTAGCCTGTGCAAGATCCTGATAATCTCTAACTTTACGTTTGAATTCCAGTTCTTTATCCTGCTTAGCTTCAAGGGAAAGCACAAGACTCTGCTTCTGCAGGGACTGCTTCAGTGCTTCAAGTTCTTTCTGCTTGGACTGCATTTTAGCTTTAGCAGACTCGAATTTCTTTTCCATTTTTTTCTGAGCAGCCTGACCAATTTCAGAATCCTTGATCAACTTACCCATAGAGGCAACGCCGATCTTCTGAGAGCCGGCAGCAAAAGCCTGAGCCTGAAAAGCAAGTACCAGAACCAAAACAGTAAAAAGAATTCTACGCATTTAATTTCTCCTTTATTTCATAGCTAACAAAATCAGCCGAAAAGGCATGTCGGATATTCCCGACATGCCTTAAGTTGTCATTAATTATTATCAAACTCTACTAAAAGAACTGTCCCATAGAGAATTCAATTTTATGTCTTCCACTATCTTTAAGCTTATCAAGTCCGTAACCATATTCAACCCTGATGGGTCCCATGGGAGAGAACCAACGTATACCAGCACCGATACTTTTATACAAGCCAAGGAAAAGATCTGTTCCGTCAGCCTGCTTGGTATCATAGAAGAAGCTCTGACCGTCATCCCAGGTATTACCGACATCAAAGAAGGCCACACCGACAAGACCGAATTCTTCGTTAATGGGGAACAAGAGTTCAAAGTTCATGTACATCATCTTGTTACCACCAGTCCTGTCTCCAGATGAGCTATCTCTGGGAGAAATCTCTCTGCTGGAATAACCGCGGACATTATTGATACCACCAAGATAGAATCTTTCGAAGACAGGGATATCACCCTTACCGAAGTTATCATGGATAAATCCGAGACTTCCTTTCCAATGAAAGACCAAATCCCAGAACACAGGTGTGAAATAATTTGTGTCGTAGGTATACTTCACATATGAGTCATCACCCATAAGGATACCGCCACCCATCTCAACTGTCAGGTTGTTCAAAGTACCGGTTGACGGGTTAAACGCCTTATTAGTTGTATCGCGTTTAAAAGTCGCAGAAATTACGCTGGACCAGTTGTACCCTTCAATATCTTTAATAGATTGAGCTGCGGTATCAGAAACCTCTGAGATGTAGTAGTTATCAAGACGATAATTGGTCGTGAAAGTTGTGTATTCACCCAGCGGATAACCGGCAGAGACAACTGCGCCGATAGTCTGTTTGTCGTAATCATCAAAATCTTCATTACGCCAATAAGTGCTTACACCACCCCCCCAGAGGGTATCGTTGAAGCGAGGGTTATAAAAGTTAACACCGTAACTGATGTTCTTAGAACTCCACCCACCGCTAAGCCCGAAATCCCAACCGCGACCAAAAAGGTTTCGCTCTGTGATTTTTGCTGAAACGAAAACACTGTCAGAGGTAGAATAGCCTATACCACCACTGACCATACCAGTGTTCTTATCTTTAACTTTAACCTTCAGGTCCATTTCACCGGGATCGCCGGTAGGCACAGGCTCAATGTCAACTTCACTAAAATAATCAAGCTTATTCAGACGAACAATGGAACGCTGTAATTTGGCACCACTGAACTGGTCACCATCAGCAAGACGCATTTCGCGTAGAATAACGTTGTTTCTGGTTTTACCATTACCCTGTACAATTACCCTGCGGATATAAACTTTCTGTCGTTTAGTAACAACAAAAGTGATCCCCACGGTTTTATTTTCTTTATCCTGATCAAACTGGATATTGGCTTCAGCATACGCATAGCCGTAGTTTGAATAAAAATCAGAAATAGCCTTCATGTCTTCACGAAGAACAGATCTATCCAGATATTCTCCACCATCAGACATGTCGTCAGCAGCTATCAACTCACGCAATCTTGATTTCTTAACAATCAAGTCTCCACGAAAAGCGACCTGTCCAACTTTGTATCGGTCACCTTCAAAAACCTTGAAGGTAACATAAATTCCGTCATCTTTGATTTCAACTTCCGGCTCTCCGACCTTGGCATCAATAAAACCTCGGTTACCATAGTAAGCCATAATTGCTGCAGCATCACGCTCAAGCAACTCTTCTTTAAGAACACCTGTCTTGGTAAACCACGACAGCCAACCACGTTCAGTCAAAGCAAGCTGTGCCTTCACTTCATCAGGATCAAGCTGTTTGGCTCCTTCGATATTAATCCCTTCAATATAAAGTTTTTTACCTTCATCAACATCAAGATTGAGACGTGCCTGAGCACCTTCACCTTCAACATTGTAATCAATTTTAGCTTTATAATACCCTTCCTTGCGGTACATTTCACGAACGGTGTTAAGATCGTCGGAAAGAACTTTAGGGTTCAGTACAGCGCCTTTCTTGGTATTTACTGCGGCCAGAATGTCTTCAGAATCAATCGCATCCGTCCCCTTAACTGTGATAGCCTGAATGCGTGGTTTTTCTTTAACATCAAAAACAATCTTTTTACCGCCGGGAACATCGGAAACTTTTACTTTTACATCGTCAAAGTAACCAAGGGCGTAGATATTCTTAAGGTCAGCATTAATCTTTGAAGGAGTGTAGATATCGCCCGTTTTGATATTGGTACGCATAAGGATAACATCCTTATCAAGCACACGCACACCACGGACATCTACTTCTGCAATCTTATCCTGACTGAGTAACTCAAGCTTCATTTTAGCAACAAGCTCATCAACAGCAGGCAGAAGATTGATAAGTCCTTTCTGGGAAACAAAAAGAGGAACGGCCGGTTTCATACCGAACGCTTCAACAAGGCGGACATCAAGGCTGAGATCTTCGCCGATCTGACTGAAACTACCGTAAACGGAGTATCCGGCCCCGGCTAAAAGAGCCATGTCCTTAGCAGATTGTAAATTTAGAAATTCGTACCCTTGTTCATCAACGAGTTCCATGACTCGTTTCTGATTCACGACCCTGAACCCTGCTTCACGCAGTCTATCAGAGAGAAGAGTAGGTAAACTGTCCTTGAGATACTGAGTATCCGCATCAGCATTAACTTCAAAGGGAAGCACGGCAATAATAACACTTGAGGCTTCTTCAGCCTGCGCCTTGCCTGCTCCAGAATTGAGCATAAATGCAAGAGTTGCCGCAATCAGTAAAAACAGAATTCTAGTTCTGGGCATACAGTTCTCCGGAACGCAACTCAAGCCGGCGCTTCATCACACCGGCTAATTCCATATTGTGTGTCACAACTACGAGCGTCATTCCAAGCTCTTCATTAAGGGAAGAGAGCATCTCTCCAACCATCTTCCCTGTCTTCTCATCCAAGTTACCGGTAGGTTCATCTGCAAGCAGAACTTTCGGCTTAAGCAATATGGCTCGCGCTATGGCGGCTCGCTGCCTTTCGCCTCCGGACAGAGTTGTCACCCTGTGCTCAATTCTGTTTTCAAGACCTACCAGCCCAAGGGCTTCACGGGCCATGTCAGAGGCTTCACTCTGACTTATGCCTGCCACCATGGCAGGAAGAGCAACATTTTCCAAAGCAGTGAACTCTGGAAGCAAATGGTGAAACTGAAAAACAAAGCCAATACCCCGATTTCTCACTTGGGCCCGCTTTTCAGGTGTCATATCATTAATATTCATTCCCGCAAAATCGACAGTCCCGCCTGACGCGGTATCAAGAGTGCCGAGAATATGCAGCAGCGTTGTTTTACCGGAACCGGATGATCCTAGTATCGCCAAAGATTCTCCGGCATCAACAGTCAGACTCACATTATCGAGAACCCGGACTGTTTCCGTAGGACCTTCAAACTCTTTCACGACATCTTTAAGTTCGTAAAGCAAATTACTCATACCTTAAAGCCTGTGCCGGTTCCAGTGCAGCAGCCTGTCTTGCCGGATATAATGTAGCCAGAAAACAAAGCAAAAACGCTGCAACACCGATCATTGTCAGATCCAACAGATCCATCCGCACTGGCAGATAATCTACCGGGTAAACATTACTGGGCAATTTGATAAACTGATATTTTTTAAGCAACAACGCTACAGGCACTCCAATGAGATACCCACATGTTGTCCCGATCAGTCCAATCAAAGTGCCTTGCAACATAAAAATCTTTCTTATACTGCCGGAAGTTGCACCCATGGACATAAGCACTGCAATATCCTTGGTTTTTTGCATCACCAGCATAACCAGAGTCGTAATAATACTGAATGACCCAACCATAACTATCATTGCTAAAATGATAAACATGGCTGTCTTCTCCAGCTTGAGAGCCGCAAACAAATTCGCATTCATCTGCTGCCAGTTTCTGATCTGCACAGGATAACCTGAAAGTTCCTTATCGAGAACTTTACCTATCTTATCAACTGCATATACGTCTGCGAGACGAATTTCAAGACCGGAAACAAAATCCCGTTTGAACCCTAGCAACTTCTGTGCAGCTTTATTACTTATGTAGGCGAGTGAAGAGTCGTATTCGAACATACCTGTTCTGAAGACTCCTCCAACTCTAAACACCCGAACTTTAGGAGTAAATCCAGCTGCACTTCTCTTACCGGAAGGTGAAAGGAGGTTGACTGTATCCCCAACGACAAGCCCGAGGCGTTTTGCCAATTGTGTTCCTATAACAATTTCAGGTAGTTTACTATCTTTTGTCAGACAGTCAACATTTCCCGAAACCATGTCGCCAGGCAGACTTAAAACACCCTTAGCTGTTTCAGCATCTACGCCGCGAAGAACAACTCCTTTGACACCACCACCACTGGAAAGCATGACCTCAGAATAGATAAAGGGCGTTACACCTGTAACGCCCGAAACTTTTTCTATTTTGTCGGTCATGTGATGGTAGTTATCCAGTGTTCCGTCATAAGCAGTCACAATAATATGGGCATTAACCCCAAGGATTTTATCCCTGAGGTCGGTCGAAAAACCGTTCATAACCCCGATAACAACTATGAGGGCAGCTACTCCGATTGCAACTCCGCAAACAGCAAAGAGGGAAATAACTGAGATGAAATTATTTCTTCTCAGGGTAAACAAGTACCTCAGTGCGACGAAGAGCTCGAATTTCATGCGCCACCAGTACCGGACTGAGTCTCAGTTCTAAGGAGAGGAAACAGAATAACTTCCCTGATGGAAGCACTGTCTGTCAGCAACATAACGAGTCTATCGATACCGATACCCTGCCCTGCTGCGGGAGGCATGCCGTATTCAAGGGCACGCACATAGTCCTCATCCATAAAATGAGCTTCATCATCTCCGGCTTCTTTTTCCTCGACCTGTTCCATAAACCTGCAACGCTGGTCCACAGGATCGTTAAGTTCAGAGAAAGCATTTGCCAGTTCACGACCGTAGATAAAAAGCTCAAAACGGTCAGTGATATCCGGATTATCTTCATTTCTTCTGGAAAGAGGAGAAATATCAGTCGGATAATGATAGATAAAGTGAGGTTGGATCAGCTTTGGCTCGACCATATGGTCAAACAGCTTAGCCTGAAGCTTGCCGAGTTTTTCACCTTCGACAGCTTTTTCGCCAATCTTTTTGACCAACTCTTTACACTTATCGTAATCATTATACACTTCAGGAGAAACACCACCGATAGTCTCCAGAGACTCATGGAAAGCAACGCGATGCCATGCTCCGGGAGTAAGATCGATCATTTCTTCCTGATACTGAATCTTAGTGTCTCCGTTCACTTCCTTACAGACTGATGAAATCATTTCTTCAGTCAAATCCATGAGATCTTCAAAGTTAGCGTATGCCCAGTAGAATTCAAGCATTGTGAACTCAGGGTTATGCCTTACAGAGATTCCTTCATTTCGGAAGTTTCGGTTAATTTCATAGACCTTT
>JMSU01000281.1_pt1 | contig 15506 bp, 17 predicted proteins | sample 179011 | NCBI WGS metagenome assembly JMSU01 (sample SAMN02769580, study PRJNA246767) | bioreactor metagenome | isolation source: Culture-1 Bioreactor ArsB derived from microbial biomass from the upper 2 cm... | place: Germany: Bremen | collected day 87 after inoculation
CCTTGCCGATGCTTTTAAAACTGTTTCGCTCATGCGCCCCGAACTGCATCTCGTGGTTGTCGGAGATGGACCATATAGTGAAGAAATGAGTAATAAGCTGGCCGGACTTCCTGTGACTTTCACCGGATATCTTGAAGGAAACGAACTTGCTCAGTGTTACGCCAGTTCTGACGTGTTTGTTTTCCCCTCAGCAACCGATACTTTCGGTAATGTGGTTCTGGAAGCTCAAGCCTCTGGATTGCCAGTAATTGTTACAGATTTCGGAGGGCCATGTGAGAATTTAATCGAAGATAAAACAGGTCTTATTGTACAAGCTGGAAATGTCGATGCACTATCACGCGCAATCCTGAGACTCTGCGATCATCCTGAATTGTTGCAATATATGAAGCACAGCGCACGGGAGTACACAGAAAACAGGTCATTTGATGCAGAGTTTCTCAAGACATGGGCTTTATATGAAGATTTCTCACGAAGGGAGGAATTGCACTAGTGCATGCTTCTCTTGATAATTTATGGCAGACGAGACTGTTAGCTGGTTTAGTTTGCGGGTAAATTTTTTTAAAAAAATGCGTGCTGACACTTCTGGAGGTGCCGGCACGCTTTTTGGGGTTTTGTTCCAGCAGGGAACAAAATTTAAGTTATGAAATAGCGCACGGCAGCGACAAGGCCCATACCGGTAGCTACAGTTCCAAAGAAATTTCGAGTGAACATTGCCACTGCGAAGGTCGGTATCGCCACCCAGAGATAAAGGTTGTCGAAGCTTAAATTTATCATGCCTTCGGGAGCGAGGAGTGATGGCACCAGCATGGCGGACAGCACTGCCGTAGGCACATAGCTGAGCCATTTTACGACAACAGGCGGCAGCTCGCGGGAACTTAGGGTCAGGGCCGGGAGCAGACGGGGAATATAGGTTACCGCCATCATGCCTACAAGGGTGATGAGAATTAGTCTTTGGTCCATGATATTGCTACTCCTAATGTTGCACCGATAAGGGTGGCGATGATTACATTCCACTGTCCGGCACCGCCGAGGGCCAGGGCTGTGGAGAGAAGTCCGGTTACTAGGCCGACGATAACGTGGCTTTTATCCTTTATTTGAAAAATGAGCAGAGCAATAAACATTGCCGGCAGGGCGTAATCAAGTCCCATAGGCTTCACATCTGTTATGAGTGTGCTGGAAAAAATTCCCAGTACAGTTCCCCCTACCCAGGCTAGTTGAGCAATGCAGTTGATAAGGTAGGTCTCGCTTTTATCAGTGTCCCCGTTACTGAATCTGGTTGAGTGAACAGCGAAACTTTCATCTGTAAGCTGAAAGGTGAAGGCCGCAAGCTGTAGTTTGGACCATTTTTTCAGGTAGGGTGACAATGCGGCAGACATGAGCAGGTGCCGTAAGTTCACAATAAAAGTTGTGATGATAACAGATAGTGCGGACGCGCCGGAAGCAAGGAGTCCCACAGCAATGAACTGTGCTGATCCCGCAAAGACAATAAGTGACATTATCACTGTGTTGTCAATTGAGAGCCCTGCTTTGCGTGCCAGAACTCCATATGCAAAACCCACGGGAAGATAACCAAGGACAATGGGTAATGCCTGTTTGACTGCTGATATGAATACAGCATTGAGTTTGTTCTTGAGGAATTCATAACGGATTCCATATCTACCTCCGGCGTTAATAAAATTCAATGAAGCTTTTTTGATCTGCTTGCTACTCTACATAAAATCTGACATCAGTACAGATACAGTTTGTGTAAAAATAAAGCATAACAGATTTTAAAAGTGAGGGATTGAGAATGAACTTGGGCGGTTCAGATAGCCAGTATCGGTATAAAAGGGTGGAGCAGGAACTTTCCAGACATATTGAAGCCGGAGATTTGGTCCCCGGTGATAAACTGCCGTCTTTGCGTCAAATGAGCAGTTCTCTGCAAGTCTCCATTTCAACTGTGAGCCATGCTTACGAGGAGCTTGAGAAGCGTGGGCTTATTGAATCAAGACCCCGGTCTGGATATTTTGTGCGAAGTGAATTCCGTCGTATTCCAACTCCGGAAATAAAGACTACCCAAAAAATTGAGCCGCACACTGTCACCAAAAATAAACTTATCCAGACTGCTCTTGAGACAGTTGGGAATAAAGACCTGCTTCCTCTCGGAGTAGTGTGCCCCAGCAATGAACTGTTACCTACCCGTCAGCTTGCAAAAATAATGAACAGCGTTATCAGAGAGAATCCATTTGAGACTGCCGGATATGAAATGATCCCCGGCAATCTTGATTTACGCAGACAGATTGCTTTTCGTTCAGTCGATGGCGGTTCAAGCATGACTGCAGATGAATTAATCATAACTACCGGAGCTATGGAAGCTCTTTATATTTCACTCCGCACACTTACCAGACCCGGTGATCTGGTTCTTATACAATCTCCGTCATATTATTGCTTTCTGCAACTGGTTGAGAATCTTGGGCTGCGTGCAATAGAAATCCCTTCCTGCCCTAAACAAGGTATAAATCCGGACCGCGTAGCTGAAATCACCAAAACTTTTGATATCAAAGCTTGTATTTTTTCACCAAATTTTAACAACCCGGATGGTAGTCTTACCTCTGATTCCCGTAAACAGGAAATCGTGAAAATTCTCGCAGAGAAGAAAATTCCTCTGGTGGAAGATGATGTATATGGTGACATCTATTTCGGAGAAGTTCGTCCCCGGACCTTTAAGTCTTATGACCGTGATGGCGGAGTTTTGCTCTGTTCATCCTTTTCCAAAACTATTGCACCCGGATATCGGGTCGGCTGGCTTGCTCCGGGGCGGTATGTGGACAAAGCTCTTGAAATCAAGGCCACAACAAATGTTTCATGCGTAGCACCTACACAGATGGCCATTGCCCGCTATCTGCGCGAAACTCTTTACGACCGTCATCTCAAAAAATTGCGTGTTGCCATGAAAGATCAAATGACCAAAATGCGTACAGAAATAGGTCTTTCTTTTCCTGAAGGCACGAAAGTCACCAATCCTAAGGGCGGCTCTGTTCTTTGGGTAGAGTTACCGGAACAGGTGGATGGAGTTGATCTCTTTTTCAAAGCCCGTGAAGAGGGGATAGGAATAGTTCCCGGTATTGTCTTTTCTCCGCAGGATGTTTTTTCAAACTATATCCGCCTGTCCAGTGGATCACCGTGGACTGATGAAATACAGGCTGGAGTGCGCAGAATTGCGGAGCTCGCTAAAGAAGCTGTCTAGAGTGAAAGAAAACTCTTTCCGGTTCTTACGGCGGTTACCAGCGAAGTGATAAACAAGTCAGCCCGCCGTCCATCTTGCGGAATTCAGACATGTCTATGAAATCAGGCAGGAATCCACTTTGGTCCAGCAGTTCGGCTGTCTTGGGAAATCCTTCCGGCGCGAGAAGTCTTTTGCCTAAGTGAAGACAATTGGCGGAGTATTCTTCTCCTTCAGGAACTGTGATTTTTTTGAAATTTTTGAACTCTTCGCGGTGTGTGAAACGGCTGCTCATTATGAGTGTTTCTTCATCAAGGGCGGAGAGCTCAGTCTTGAGGTGCGGCATACCGTTGTCAAAGGGGACCGGGATACTTTTATATCCGAATTTAGCAGCGGCCTTGGAGAATTGTTCATAGCCGGACTGGTTGGTACGGGAATCAATGCCTACATAGAAAGTTCTGTCCATGAGTAAGACATCACCACCTTCCATTAAGCCGTTACCTTCCATGCGGATTATTTCATCAGCCTGACTGGAGATGGCAGACTGGATAATTTCAACTTCACCCCGTCTGGATTGCGCTCCGGGACAGGTTAAAAAGGCAGCCGTACCGCCTTCAAAAGGTATCATAACCGCTGTGTCTTCTACGAAAACAGAATCCGGGTATGCTTCAACTGCATCAAGAACGGTAACCTTGATGCCTGCCTGTTTGAAATATTCAATATACGCCTTATGCTGGGCAAGGGTCAGATCTATGTCCGGGCAACCCAGACCTGCTTCGGTCAGTCCTTGTCCAAGATTGTGGGCTGGAATTCTGACAATGGCTTTGCTGAACATGTTTTTCTCCCTGGAGACAGGTGCTTAATGGATAATAGGGTCTTTGGCTTTTTGTTCTTCAGCAATCAGGGCCAGTTTGGAACGGATATATTCGCTGGCTATGTTGCCTGCTTCATCGTTCTGGTTAGGCGCAAATTCGGAAATGTCTTCAGCTACCTGTTTTTCCATACGTTCGGATTCCATGAACATAATGTAGACCAGCACTAGAGCTGAATCATTTTCAGTAGTGCCGCTGCATAGCTCTTCAACCTGATTACGGGGTACTGTTTCCAGTAAACGTTCGATAAACATATTAGCCCATTTTTCATAGAGATCTGCAATGGGGGGGATCATGGATTTAATGTTTTTGACTGCGCCTTCGTCAATGTTGGGCATGGTCATTGCGATGAATTCAGCAAGAGCATCCTGACGGGCTTCTTCATCACCAAGACATTTGTTCATGATTATCTTACGGATATATTCTTTGATTTTTGCTTCTTCCATTTGTAAATCCTCTGATTGGCAAAAAATTATTCATTAAAATTGCTAGAGGCTTGATTACTAGAAAGCAAGACGGCAGGCAACTGTAGCGTTAAGATCTGTATTGTGGGGCAATGGGCCAGCTTGATTCAGTCCCAGCTTTGGTGGTAAGCCTGCTTTTTACAATAATTAGCATGATCAATACCTAGATCTCACAGATCCACCGGAGTCCTGTCCGGCAAAATAGATAATATCAAGTACGTATTCAGGAGATATATTTAAAATGGTTAACGGTAAAAAAGTTGTAATGGTTATGCCTGCTTATAACGCAGCATCAACTTTAAGGAAGACAATAGAGGAACTTCCCGAAGACGTGGTTGATGAAATTTTACTTGTAGATGACTGTAGCCGTGATGATACCGTTTCACAGGCGGAAAGCCTTGGAATAAAGACTGTGGTCCATGGGTGTAATATGGGCTACGGGGGTAACCAGAAAACCTGTTATAAAACAGCTCTTGAAATGGGGGCGGATGTGGTGGTTATGGTGCACCCAGACTACCAGTACACTCCATTAATCATTTCTGCCATGGTATCACCTATTGCCCACGGGGTTTTTGATTGCATGCTCGGTTCACGCATACTCGGTACCGGGGCCCGCAAGGGTGGTATGCCGCTTTATAAATATATTGCTAACCGCGCGCTGACTTTGTTCCAGAATACTCTGGTGGGCTATCACCTTTCTGAATACCACACAGGTTACCGGGCTTTTTCCCGTGATTTACTGGAAAATATACCTTTCGAAACGAACAGTGATGATTTTGTTTTTGATAACCAGATGCTCTGCCAGATTATTTACGGGGGCTATGATATCGGTGAAGTAACCTGCCCCACCCGTTATATGGACGATTCTTCATCCATCAGTTTTGCCAGGTCTGTTAAATATGGACTGGGTGTTTTGAAATGTTCCATTGAAACAGTGTTTCATAGATTGGGCTGGATGAAGAGTGAATTCTTGAAAGATGTTCCCAAAAGAACAGGCGATAAAATTTAACCGGCGGAAACTATGACTGTATTTGCAGCAGGATCGGATTTTAAAAAAGGACTGATTGCAGCAGTGCTGCTTTCTGCATTGGTAGTAATTGTTTACGGACAATGCGGCGGTTTTGAGCTGGTGACTTATGATGATCCCGGTTACGTGACCAATAATGAACGGGTCATGCAGGGAATTTCCGCTGAGAATATAGGCTGGGCATTCAGCTCATTTCAGTCTTCCAACTATCATCCATTGACCGTTGTTTCTCATATGCTGGATACTACCCTTTTCGGGGATTCAGCCGGAGCCCGTCATCTGGTGAATGTTTTTTTCATCTGGTCAATGTGCTGCTGCTTTTCTTTTTTCTGCTTAAAGCTACTTCCTGGCGTGACAACAACGGATTCGTTGCGGCTTTTTTTGTTGCGGCTTTTTTTGCTGTTCATCCGGTGCATGTGGAGTCGGTTGCGTGGGTTTCAGAGCGCAAAGATGTTCTGTCCACATTCTTCTGGCTTGCAGCCATGCATAGCTGGTTTAGCTGGGCAAAAAGTAACAACATGTCCAGTTATGCGCTGACCTTCTTTTTCACCGGAATGGGAATACTTGCAAAGCCTATGGTGGTTACTTTGCCTGCCGCGTTGCTCTTGCTGGATATCTGGCCTTTGAACAGAGTTGATTTTTCAAAGAATCCAATTTCTAAGCTGGCTAAGCTGGCAATGGAAAAAATACCATTGCTGCTTCTTTCCGTCCTGTCATCAGTCCTGACAGTTCTGGCTCAGAAGGGCGGCGGGGCAATGCAGTCTGTGGAATCTTTTCCTTTAAGCCTGCGCCTTTCCAATGCTCTTGTTTCGTGGGTGGCATATCTTGGTGAGCTTGTTGCGCCTTTTGACCTTGCTGTGTTTTATCCTTACCCGCACGAAATTCCGGTTTGGAAACCCGTACTGGCATTACTTCTCATCGTGTCTGTCTCAGGTCTTTGCGTTAAATTTATCAGGAAAGCACCTTTCATTTCTGTGGGGTGGTTTTGGTATCTGGGAACCCTTGTACCGGTTATAGGTCTTGTACAAGTCGGTGATCAGTGTATGGCAGACCGATATGCTTATATCCCATTTCTGGGACTCTACATGGCTTTGGTTTATGGAGCGCTTGAACTTGTAAACAGAGGGCGTATCCCTGCAAAAATAGCTGTCGGGGCAGGGGGACTCCTAGTTTGCTTGCTGCTTGCCGGTGCATACACACAAGCCGGATACTGGAAGAATAGTGAGAGCCTGTACCTGCGCGCACTGGATGTGACAGAAAACAACCATCACATGCACTACAATTACGGCAATCTGCTGGAAAGAAGGAAAGATTCAGCCAAAGCAGCTCAACATTTTAAGGCAGCGGTCAAGGCTGATCCTTCGCACTATAAAGCTATGACCAACCTTGCCAATATTCTTGCAAGACGCGGCGAAACCATGAGTGCATTAAACCTTTACCAGCGTGCCTTGAAGCTTAATCCTTCTTACTCCAATGCCTATGCTAATCGGGGGATTGCCTATCATCAGCTTGGTAAGTTGGATTCTGCTCTTAACGATTACCGCAAAGCCCTTGAGCTTACTCCCGACCATGCCAACACAATGGTCAATATGGGGTTGCTGTATTATATGCGCGGGGACAACTCTGCTGCTAAAGAATGGCTGAGAAAAGCCTTGATTGTCGATCCTGAGAACAAACTGGCGCGCAAAAATCTGAGTATGATTCCTTGATTGTGTAATCAGGGTATTTGCAGTATCGCTGTTAGTGTGTGCCTAAGAGTGCTTCCTGTGGCATCCAGGAGGTCTCGTTGGTTGTGAAGCCCGTATCCTCTGCCCTTCATGGCAATATCAAGTATCTATCTCCACGGAGTCTCATATGGACTTTATCAGTAATATGCTGCCTTTATTTAAAATCCTTTTTGTTTTTGTCTGTATGCTGGTCGGGATCAGGATGCGTCTTGGTGTTGGACCGTCTATATTAATTGGCGGGGGAGTTCTGGCGTGGCTTACTTCTATGGGATTTCAAACAGTCCTTCACACAGCCGGGGTTGCTCTGGCAGATGATAAGACTGTTTTTCTGGCTCTAATTGTTGCATTGATTATGGTCTTGAGCGGGCTGCTGGAACGTACCGGGCAGGCGGGCAGGATTATGGAGTCCCTGACCGGGTATTTGCGAAGCCCGCGCTTGAGGCTTGTTTTCTTTCCGGCACTTATCGGTTTACTGCCTATGCCCGGCGGGGCTATTTTTTCGGCTCCAATGATTCAGGAAGCTGCGAGCGATCTTGATGTAACCGGAAGCGACAAGGTTGTTATCAATTATTGGTTTAGACATGTCTGGGAGCTGGCTTGGCCTCTCTATCCGGGTATGATTCTGGCAGCTGCCTTGTGCGGTATGTCGATCTTTGAGTTCATCAGCTATACATTTCCCGGCGCGATAGCCTGTATTGCACTTGGGTATTACTTCTTTTTGCGTCCATCGGTGCTGCCAATGGATGGTAATGATGGGAGTGCTGAAAATTCGGCTCCAAGGTTCGGAATTAAAAAAATAGTCATCGAAGGACTGCCACTAATTACAGCCATTGGCGGAGCACTCTTTTTTGAGGGAATTCTTGCTGTAATGTCACCGGGTATCCCATTTGAAATTGGTATTATCCTGGCTTTGCTGGCTGCAGTATGTTGCGCTGCTGTCGCAAATACGGGAACTATAAAGATCATCCGCGAATTACTGATTGAGAAGCGGTTTTTGAATATGATCTTTATGATTGTGTGCGTATTTATTTTTAAAGATATTTTAGGATCAAGCGGTTTGGTGGATGAACTTTCCCGTCTTGCCGGTGGTGAGGCGGCTTTGATCTGCGCTGCGGTTCTTGTTCCTTTTTTGATAGGGTTTATTGCCGGGATTACGCTTGCATTCGTTGGCGCAGCAATGCCGCTGGTCGTTGGACTGGTCCATGCTACGGGATTATCCGATCAGCTTGCGGCGTGGGCTGTTCTGTGTATGTTTTCGGGGTTTGCGGGAATTATGGCTTCACCGCTGCATATCTGCTTTTTGCTGACCTGCGAATATTTTAAGGTTGATATGTATTCTGCGTGGAAAAAGGTTGCCATACCCAGCATTGTGCTTATGTTGCTCGGAGTAGCGTACTTTCTCGTTTTATTATAAGTGAGATTTACTTTTTGATTGAAAGAAAAAAATCGGAGGAACTAAATATGTCTAATCCTATGGTACTGATGGAAACGCCTGAGGGTGAAGTCCTGATCGAGCTTTTCGAAAAAGAGGCCCCTAAAACAGTTGAAAACTTTCTGCGTTACGTTGATGAAGGTTTTTACGAAGGAACTCTTTTTCACAGAGTTATCAATAATTTCATGATTCAGGGCGGCGGCTTTGATTTCGACATGAAGCAGAAAGACACTCACGAGCCAGTTGAGAACGAAGCTGATAACGGTCTTAAAAACGAGCTGGGAACCCTCGCCATGGCACGTACCATGGATCCTCATTCCGCAACAGCACAGTTTTTCATCAACGTAAAAGATAACGGTTTCCTCAACCATTCCGGAAAAAATCCTCAGGGCTGGGGCTATTGTGTTTTCGGTAAAGTTGTTGATGGTATGGAAGCTGTAGAGAAAATCAAGAAAGTAAAGACTCGTGCTTACGGTCCCATGGACGATGTTCCTGCTGATCCTATCAGCATTATCTCCATGAAGCGTTTTGAAGATTAGTCTTTAGAATATACTTTTGTAGTGAAAACGCCGGAAGGACATGTCCTTTCGGCTTTTTTTTATTTGCAAAACAGCTTGATTTTTTAGCTAAAGATAATAACAGTTCAAAATATATTTGTTTCTTGGTATGGAACATATATTCGATAGATTCTTTTATTGTTTTTTTTAAAAAAACGCATCAGAGGTGAGTTTTGGATAATTCTGAATTAACTATTCTTGTCATCGACGACGAGGCTTTTGTTCGCGAAACGATAAGTGATTATCTGACTGATTCCGGTTTTAATATTATTGGAGCCGGAGACGGTGCAGAAGGTTTGGAGCTGTTTAGAAAAGAAAATCCTGATGCTGTTTTAGTTGATCTTAACATGCCCAAAATTGACGGCTTTGAAGTTCTAAAGTCAGTTAAGGCGGAAAGTCCGGATACCCCTATAATTGTGGTTTCCGGGGCTGGGTTGATTCAGGATGCTATTAGAGCTGTAAGACTCGGTGCATGGGATTTTGTAACTAAACCGATAGTTGATTTAAATATTCTTGAGCATGCTCTTGGTCAGGGGCTTGAAAGAGCGTTTCTCATTAAAGAAAACAGGCGTTATAAGGAACATCTGGAAACTGAAGTTGAAAGAAGAACCGAAGACCTGCGCCATGAGGTTAGAGTTAGGCGTGAAACGCAAGATGCGCTGATGTCTTTGCAGGATGAGGTTATAGAAACACAGAAGGAAATTATCCTCACCCTTGGCGAAGTTGTTGAAACTCGCTCCAACGAGACAGCTAATCATGTTCGCCGGGTTGCTGAGCTTTCTTATATTCTTGCTCGTCGCTATGGACTCAGCAAAGAAGAATCTGATTTGCTTCGGCTTGCTTCTCCCATGCATGATGTAGGTAAAATAGGGATTCCTGACACAATTCTCAACAAGCCCGGAAAGCTTGATCCCGAAGAGATTGAAGTTATTAAGACTCATACTACCATCGGGCACGATATTTTAAAACATTCTGAGCGGCCTATTATCAAGGCTGCCGCAATTGTCGCCTATGAACACCACGAACGCTGGGATGGAAAAGGGTATCCGCTCGGACTGGCTGGTGAAGATATTAATATTTACGGGCGCATAACTGGGATAGCTGATGTCTTTGATGCTTTAGGCAGTGAACGGGTGTACAAAAAAGCATGGTCTATTGAAAAAATTAAAGGATACTTTGCGGAAGGAAAAGGAAAGCAGTTTGATCCGCACCTGACTGAATTATTTTTTGATAATCTTGAAGAAATTCTCGAATTGAGGCGTTCTTTTCCTGATGGTTAAAAAAGCCCCCGGCTCCTGACAGAAGGGCGGAGGCAATTCATTTCTATAATCCCGGCAACATGAGATGGCTTTTTTCTATTTGCCTTTTTTTTCTACGCTGGATTGTTTTGGGGTGTACCCCGAATCTGAATCTGCGTAATACACATTCCTTTTCTTTACAGGCTCTAATCGCCTGGCGATCACCAACTGTACATGCAAGACAATGTTTGCGAATAGCGCGAATACAGGTACGCTGTGACTCTTCTGTCTTTGGGTCGCGCAAGTTGTATAAGGAGCAGTCTTTGTCTTCACACTCTCTGACGAGCTGCGGGCTTCCGCCCATGCACCAGAGGCAGTACGCCCTGATAGACTGATGAGGATTTCTTTTTCTTTCGCTCAAAATATTCTCCGTTCATCGCAGCATATCTGATTTGCCTATATTTTTATTCTCTATAAGAGACACTGGCGCCGCGAAAGGCCATCTTTACGTAAATCAGCGGGAAAAATAAAGTACGGAAAAGCTTGATCTGAAAATTTGTGTATTTGCCTGTTTTTACTCGCTAAATAAAATGCGCCAATCTGTAGAGTGGCGCATTTTATTATTAATTTTATTTTTTTACAGCTTTTTTAAAAGTAATGGTGACTTCCCGTTTGCCCCAGTCTTTAGCTGATTTGGTGTCGAGGCCCATGTAAATATCTATTTTATCGGTCCAGCGTTTATTCATTTTGTCTTTAACAACATACTCTCCGGACAGGCCTTCAATTTTCACTTTGGTATTGTGGGTAAGCCCTTTCTTAATTAGATCGCGGGATACTGCAATGGCTTTCATTCCCGGTTTAAGCTCATCTCCCCAAGCTCCCAGAAAAGGATGAGCAGAAGTTTGGCCAACATGTGAAGTATAGGCCGTAGCGTGTACTTTCATGGAAACGGTATCATCCCCGAGGCAGCCAGAGACTATGAAAAGTGTAACGATCATCAATAGCAGTGATTTAAATTTAGACATACGCTTTTCTCCTTTTATAATGAATTTAGACTTTACAGTGAGATAGATCTTTACCACTTTTAAAGACCGATGCCCCCATCTGGACTGAGTGGTTCCGGCAGGAATACTCTGACTGTGTAACTTGTTTTAGAAAATCAAGATCATGAGACACGACAAGCATGGCAACATCAAGTGAGTTTAAAATTTCAATAAGTCTTCCACGCATGGCGGGGTCAAGATCGTTGGTCGGTTCATCAAGCACTAGTGCCTCCGGCTGCATAGCCAGCACAGTTGCCAAGGAAACCAGTTTTTTTTCACCGCCGGACAAGCGGTAAGTCACTCTATCTTCATACCCTGAAAGGCCAAGCAGGCAAAGAGTATATTTTGCAATTTTACGTGCTTTATCAGGATTATGTCCTAAATTTAAAGGACCGAATGCTACATCCTCAATGACTGTGGGGCAGAATAGCTGGTCATCTGCCTGTTGAAATAAAAGACCGACACCCTTTCGCAGTTCTTGAAATCCTTTTTCGCCCTGTACTGGACTGCCTTTATATAAGACTTGTCCTGATGATGGATGCAGTAAGCCCATGATAATATGGAGCAAGGTTGTCTTGCCTGATCCGTTGTGACCGGTGAGGGCTATTTTATCTCCTTCACTGAGTTTGAAATTCACCTCGTCCAGAACTTTTATTCCACCGGGGTAAGTAAAACTAATATCTTCTAAGGAAAAAATGGCTGGATGCACTGCTTAACCTCAATTTTGTATATCTCAAGAATAATAAAAAGTGTTGAAAATGTGATGCTTGTCGTGAACAGCAGCCAATCCTTTTTGTGTATTTTGAAAGAATTAAGGACATGGAAGGTCCCTGTAAATCCACGGCAAAGCATGGCCTGCCATACTCGTTGTGCTCGGTCCAGACTACGCACCAGCAACATGCCCATAAGCCACGCATATGTTTTATAAGTGTGTAAATTGGTCCGCGGAATAAAATTACGCATGGTGGCGGCTCTTTTCATTTTGGAAAACTCAATTCCCATGACGTGGACATACCGCCAGGTAAATAAAAACAGTCGACATAGTTTTTCAGGCAGGTGTAGTGACTGCATCCCGGATCCCATAGTCTGTATCGGCATGGTGGATAGCAGGGAGGTCATTGCCAGAATAACACCGTTTGATTTGAGAGTGATAATTAAGGTGTAAACTATTCCTTCCATGGTGGCAGTGAAAGGTCCGATGCTGAAGACTTCTTCTCCCGGGCGGGAAAAAGGCAGGAATATCCAAAGGAATAGAATGAAAAAGTTTACAAAGAAAAGTCTTTTGAAAAGTCTGAAGAAAGGAAGCCTTGCAGATATGACGAACATAATTCCGGTCACCAATACGCAGCATGCAGATGGTAGCGTGGTTACCAGTGCTCCGCACAGAGAAAAAAGAAAAGCACATACCAGCCTTATACCGGGATGGGCTCTATGAATAAAGGAATTACCTGAAACAAAAGGCTCGGTTATATGCTGCAAAAGTTTCTCCTGATTTCGCTTAAATTGAGTAGCACGCATTAAAATTCCATGCAATTCGAATCCGTTTCTTGAGTTAGTATAACAATACAGTTATATGCCTGAGTTGAATCTTGAAATACTGCTGTGTAGACCTGACTGAATGTCAGCAATAATTATTCAACACCCTGCACGAGAACGCATAAATGACCAAAAATGCTGAACTTAAGAAGATTGTCGAGGAAGTAGGCGAAGGCTTGATCTGGCGTCCGCTTTATGATTTTGAAAGAAATGCTCTGGCTGAAGGAGTCGGACATGACATAGATGGAATTGACCCTGAATTTTCAGCTCTTGATTTCAAAGGTAAAAGTGTTTGTGATCTGGGTTGTAATCTTGGGCATTTTACTTTTCATGCCCGGCAATGCGGCGCAAAATTTGTCACGGGTTATGATATGGAGCCCAAAGTAATAGCCGGGGCACAGAAATTAGCCGATCTTTATAATATCGACAGAGTGGATTTCAAAGTTTGCAATTTTGCTTACGAAGAACCGGAAAAGACTTTCGATATGGGGATGCTCATTGATATTCTGGGCAAGATCAATATTTCCAACGGGCATCTTGTTCCTATCCTGACAGGACTGGAGAAAAGGTGTTCATCTGAAATGCTACTGACTTTTCGGCCTATCTATCTGGTGGAAAGACATTTCGGTATGAGCGAACAATCCTTTCTTGAATTGTATCCTCAAGCCAAAATTGTGAATGGATTTTTCAGCCTACTTGATTTTGTGAAGGAGCTTTTTGCTAAGAACTGGGAGATGACCTATCTGTCTAAAGCACTTCCAAATGATGAGCAGCACAAGAGGACTGTCTTTTTCAGACGTATAAATAATTCTTAAGAGACAAATGCTTGCAGCAGGCTAAAGTAGCGGTTAAGTCCATCCTAATTTGAATTGTGAGCTGATTATTGGGGCTTGTTATGTCAGCGTTGTTTTTTCGGTATGTGTATAAGGAGCGGTTATGCAGAAAAAAGATATTGAATTAGTTGATGTAGAATACAAAGTGCAAGAGCAGAAAAAGAGTACTACATATGTTCCGGGTATGGCTAAAGATATGCTTATCGGTGGTCGGGACTCTGGTAACGTGTTTATTTTTTCCCTTAATGATGATTTGCGTAAATCCATTGCAGCCAAAGTCGCTGAAAAACTCGGACGCGAGTTAGTTCTTATCAGCCGCAGTGACGGCAATCCTGTTGTTGAAAAAGTGGCTGCAGGGCAAAATCAGATTGTCAGCATGCCGCGCGGCGCTGCTAAATCTGAAAAGAACCGTAATCTTCTTAAAGAAAACGGCAAGGTCGTCTCAATTATGTGTGATTTTATGACCATGTTAAACGCCACAGATCGTTCTGAAGACGCACGTGAACAGATTTCACTTATGCTTAACCGCTTTGAGCCTAGTTTTATGGAAGCTGCACACCATATCGTTCGCTCTGACCAGAGCGAAGAGGAAATACTGCAGGACACACTTGATAAAATTGCTATTTAATGCGTGACTATGCGGCCCTACATATCTGAGGGCCGCATAGTCATTGATATCCGTTTACGTTCAAGGTCTACTTCAAGAATTTTCACTTTTACAGCCAGTCCGGGATGCACAACCGTGGCAGGATCTTTGATGAATTCATCTGCCATGCGGCTTATATGGATAAGTCCGTCCTGATGGACTCCCACATCAACGAATGCTCCAAAGGCAGTCACATTCGTGACTACACCGTTTAAGACCATTCCTTCACGCAGGTCTTTTACTTCTTTGACTGAATCATCGAAACGGACTGCTTCGAACTGTTTACGGGGATCACGGCCCGGTTTTTCAAGCTCTTTCATGATATCTTTAAGGGTGGGTAAACCCAGATCATCAGCAACATAGTTTTCAGGTTTAATTTCACTGCGCAATTCTGCAGAATCAATAAGATCAGCAACATCAGCATTCAGGTCTTTGGCTATGCCGGCGACTGTCCTGTACCGTTCAGGATGAACAGCTGTGCTGTCGAGAGGATTTTTTGCTCCTTGGATACGTAGAAAACCGGCGCATTGTTCAAAAGCCTTGGGCCCGAGACGAGGTACTTTGAGCAGCTCTTTCCGTGATGCAAAAGGGCCGTTTTCAGTTCGATACTTAATTATGTTCGCAGCCAGTACTGGCCCTAGTCCCGAGACGGATTGCAGAAGTCTTCCGCTTGCGGTGTTTAATTCAACCCCGACCATGTTTACGCAGGACTCGACAACGCGTCCTAGGCTGTCTGCGAGATCTTTCTGGTCCACGTCATGTTGATATTGTCCTACACCAATGGATTTAGGATCTATTTTTACCAGTTCAGCCAGCGGATCCATGAGTCTGCGTCCGATGGAAACTGAGCCACGTACTGTGATATCGTAATCAGGAAATTCTTCGCGGGCAATTTCTGAAGCAGAGTACACTGAGGCCCCTGATTCATT
>JMSU01000282.1_pt1 | contig 15498 bp, 15 predicted proteins | sample 179011 | NCBI WGS metagenome assembly JMSU01 (sample SAMN02769580, study PRJNA246767) | bioreactor metagenome | isolation source: Culture-1 Bioreactor ArsB derived from microbial biomass from the upper 2 cm... | place: Germany: Bremen | collected day 87 after inoculation
TTTTTTAAGCTTTTAGTTTGTTTCACTGTTCAGTTTTCAAGGTTCTTGTTATGTTGTTGTTGTCATTGTTTCTTTGAGACAACGAAGAATATCTTATCATGTATCTCAATGTTTGTCAACAACTTTTTTCAACTTTTTTCTCAACTTATTTTTAAGCAATTAAAATGGCGGAGAAGGAGGGATTTGAACCCTCGCGCCGCGTAAACGACCTATACCCTTAGCAGGGGCACCTCTTCAGCCACTTGAGTACTTCTCCACGCTGAATTACTTAACCTATTAAGTTGTGCTCTAACGAGTAGTGCAAAAGTTATTATACTAGAGGTTGTCCCTAATGTCAATAAGTTTTTTACTATTTTTGCGAAATTTTCTAATACATTTATTTGCAGAACTTCTATCTTATTATGGAGCGCTTATCCCATTATTATTCACTAATAAGAACCTTCGTTAAAAATATAATGATCTTAATAAAAATATGTTCTTTCTATATATAGCTTTAACTTATATCAAGTTATCATTATTTCGAATAAATCTTTTGATATTCTTCTACATAATTGCGTTTCATATTTCTTTCATATTTTTTAATATAAGCCTTAGTGAATTCTTCTCCTGATATGTCGTACCGATTGAGAACATCTGAGAAATACATCATAACATCTGCTAATTCTTCCACAAACATGGCACGTACCTGATTATTTTCCATTATTTCTACTTCACCTTTTTTCTTAATAATGGATATAACTTCCCCAATCTCTTCTATTATATATAATATGAAGTTTTTACCGTACTCTGCTTCCATTGGTGCCCATTTGTCTTTATTTTCTTCCCATAAGTCTTTTGAAAGGGTTAGCATATCTTCTATATTTAATTTATTTTTACTCATTATCATTATATCATTCCTTTCTATAATATACCTTTTCAGTAAACTATGTAATATTATATCATATTTTTATAATCTATCCGTTTAACATATATAGCGTTTCATACATAGTTCAGACTTACTGGAAATCATATCTAAAAAAACAAGTGTAACTGTTTAGCTCCCATGTTTTACATCCATGTAAAGGTAATTTGATATTTCTTTGAAATGTCCTAGCTTCTGAAGATATCGAAGTTATGTGATACTGGGTATGGCGTTTGGTTACGTAAAAACTCCCCTTATAGAAGTGTATATTTCCACACCTACTATAAGGAGAGTATATCCTTTGTTTATCTTTATTCTTTTAAGTAAGCATCTCCATCAGCGGCTGGTGCTACAGACTTACCTACAAATCCCATAAGTATAACAAGAGTTAATACATAAGGAATCATGGATAATATATCATTGGATACAGCAATATCTTGGCCACCTAAATAGATAACCATAGCCTGCGCTCCACCAAATATGAGACATGCACCTAGAGCACCTTGTGGCTTCCACTTACCAAATATCATGGCTGCTAGAGCAATGAAACCTTGACCAGATATAAGGGATGGGAAGAAGTTAGATGCTACACCTATACTTAAAGAAGCCCCACCTAGACCAGCTAATACGCCAGATAAGATGACAGCTCCATATCTTATACGATGCACATTAATGCCTAAGGTATCTGCTGCTTTTGGATGTTCACCAACAGCTCTAATTCGAAGACCTATTTTTGTCTTGTATAGAACAAACCACATAATAATAACAATAAGAAATGCAAGATACACCGTTACTTCTTGTGTAAAAATATTTTCCCAAATAGAATGCTCGGGAAATACCCCTTTAAAAAGCTTAGGTATCTTTTTATCTAAATCGATACTTGTAGTCATTGATTTTCCGTCAAAAAATTTACGGCATAAGAATAAAGCTAGTCCAGGACCTAAGAAGTTAATAGCAATACCTGATACCACTTGTTCAGCTCCTAAGGTTACAGAAGCAACAGCATGTAGTAGTCCTAATAATCCTGCTCCTAATCCTGCACATATAAGAGCTAACCACCATATACCTGTGTAATAACCTACTGTAGCACCAATGAATGCCCCTATAGTCATCATACCCTCTAAACCAATATTAACAACACCTGATCGTTCTGATATGACACCACCTAGTGATGTATAGATAAGAGGTGTCGAGTACATTAAAGTTGTACCTAATATAAATCCTAAACTATCCATTATTCAATCACCTCTTTTTTAGTTTTATAGCGTCTATATAAATAAATGATTCTTGGGATTGCAATAAAGAATATAATGGTACCAATCATAATATTGATAACTTCTGTAGGTGCCCCTATTGGTGGTGATTGAATTTTTGATCCACCATATTTTAATGTACCAAAGAATAAGCCTGAGAAAATACAAGCTATAGGTGAATTGCTTCCTATTAAAGCTACGGCAATTCCATCAAACCCATATCCTTCAGTAGCTGCCAATGTTGTAATACCTTTTGACACACCTAATATCATTAATGCCCCTGCCATACCACTGATACATCCTGAGATACCCATAGATGTTACTATACTCTTCTTCACATTAATACCACCATATTCAGCAGCAAATTTATTATAACCAACAGCTCTTAGCCTAAATCCAAGAGTAGTCTTATTCAACACATACCAAACAATAATAGCAACGATAATAGCAATGATAAAACCATAATTAAGTGGAGTTTTTAATATATCCCGTATCTGAGGATGCTCCATAAGCCATTCTTTTCCAGACTCTGATTTCTTAAAACCTTCCATAAATACAATACTTGCTGTTTCTCTGATTGGATGTGCTTTATTGGTTCTAGCTAAGAAAGCTGGTATATTAATGACAGCGTTATGAGCGTATAACGCAATCCAGTTTAACATAATGGTAGATATAACTTCATTAATGCCAAACCTTGCTTTTAAATACCCTGCTATTGCTCCCCATACGCCACCTGCTAAAGAAGCAATAATGATAATAACGATTGGATGAATGATATAAGGTAATTTTAGAAAATAGCCTAATAAAGAAGCTACAATAGTACCCATTATAAATTGTCCTTCAGCTCCAATATTAAATAATCCTGTTTTAAAAGCAAAAGCTACAGATAGTCCCGTTAAAATTAAAGGTGTGGATTTAATAATGGTATAGGATATATATTTAGGCTTACTAAACACACCTTTTACAATAACATAATATACTTGTAGAGGATTATAACCTGCTATTAATAAAATAATAGCTGTAATAATTAAACCAAAAAGGATAGATAAAAATGTCATCTTAGTACTATTTGAAAGAAATTTTTTCTTTTCCATTTTATTTTTTGCCCCCTGCCATCTCAAGTCCTAATTTCATCTCTGTTGCATCTTTTTGATCCATGACACATACAATTTTTCCTTCATAGATGACTGCAATGCGATCCGAAACATTCATAATTTCATCTAACTCAAGTGAGATTAACAGCACACCTTTATTCTCATCTCTTTGTTTTACTAAGGCTTTATGCACGTATTCTATGGCTCCAACATCTAATCCTCTTGTGGGTTGGGTAGCTACTAAAATATCTGGATCATTCATAATCTCTCTGGCAATAATAACTTTTTGTTGATTACCACCTGACAAAGACTTTGCATATGCTGTTTCATCTGTAGGTCGAATATCAAATTTACCAATTAACTCTTTTGCATAATCAATGATAGCATCTTTTTTCAATATGCCTTTCCTTGAGAATGGCTCTTTAATAAAGTTTTCTAATACCATGTTTTCATAAACAGTGAAGTCTAAAACCAAACCTCTTTTTTGTCTATCTTGTGGTATCGTCGATACTTTATTATCCATAACTTTTCTAGGTGAAAAGTTAGTAATTTCATTCCCATTAACAAAGACTTGTCCACTCTCTGTTTTTCTAAGCCCTGTTAAGGCTTCTACTAATTCACTTTGTCCATTACCATCAACACCAGCTATGCCAAGTATCTCTCCTCTTTTAACTTCTAGGGACAGACCATCAACAGCCACTAAACCACGATTATCCTTAACAACTAAGTCTTTTATGGATAAAACAACATCTGTTGGTTGAGGATCATCTTTCGGTACTTTGAACGTAACTTCTCTTCCTACCATCTTGGATGCTAATTCCTCTTCTGTTACTTCCTCCACTTTTACTGAATCGATAAGCTTGCCACGTCTTATAATGGTACATTGGTCCGCCACTTCTTTAATTTCTTTTAATTTATGGGTAATAATAATGACCGTTTTACCTTCTTTAGTCAAATTATCAATAATTTTAATTAATTCATTAATCTCTTGTGGCGTTAAGACAGCTGTTGGTTCATCAAGGATAAGAATATCAGCGCCTCTATAAAGGGCTTTGAGGATTTCAACCCGCTGTTGCATACCTACTGTAATATCTTCAATCTTATCATCAGTATTAACAAAAAGACCATATTTTTCTGATAAAGCCTTAACATCTTCTTTAGCCTTTTTCATATCCAATACACCCATAGACTTGGTTAACTCACAACCAAGAACTATATTTTCCACAACTGTAAAAGGCTCAACCAACATAAAATGTTGATGTACCATACCTATACCATGACCAATAGCAATATTAGGGTTAGTTACCTTAACTAATTGCTCATTAATATATATATCACCTTTTGTAGGCTCAATCATGCCATATAGCTGATTCATTAAAGTGGATTTACCTGCACCGTTTTCCCCAAGTAAGGCATGGACTTCCCCTTTGTATACTGTTAAGTCAATATGGTCATTAGCTACAAACTGACCAAACTTCTTAGTGATACTCTTCATTTCGATAACTTTGGTTGAATAATCTACATTCTGCAAGTTACCCATCCTTTCTTCTGCGCTATTAAAGGAATATAGTAAATTACAGCTCAGACTCTTGTCTGAGCTGTAAATGTTTATACTATTAATTAAATCTTACATTCTTACTCTGGAAACTGTGCTGCATACTCTTCTTTTGTGCCAGGTACTGTAATCTTACCATCAATAATATCTTTCTCTAATTGAGCAACTTCTTCTAAGATATCAGCTGGAACTGCATCTGATGATGTTGGAGCAATACCAACACCTTCTTCAGCTAAACCATAAGTAATGTTACTGCCACCTTCCCATTTACCAGCAGCTAAATCTTTTGCTACATTGAAGATTGCTTGATCGACACGCTTCATAGCAGAAGTAATAATTTCATCTTTACCTAACATAGCTTTTTGGTCAACGTCTACACCAATAACATATTTACCATTCTCAACAGCTGACTCAATAACACCTGTTCCAGTGTAACCAGCTGCGTGGAAGATAATATCTGCATCATTTTGATACATTTGATTAGCAATGGCTTTACCTTTTGCTGTATCACCAAAATTATTAGCATATTGAACTTGAATTTCACAATCTGGATTAGCAGTCTTTACACCAGCTTTGAATCCATTTTCAAAACGCCAGATAACGTCAAAGTCCATACCACCTACAAAACCAACATTATTTGTCTTAGTCATTTTACCAGCAATGTAACCAACTAAGAAAGAAGGTTCTTGCTCTTTGAATGTAACACCTAAAAGGTTTTCAGGTGGAGCTGTCTCTGGATCAGCATCACTGTAGAAAACATCTATTGCTGCAAATTTTTTATCTGGATTTGTTTTAGCTGCTTCCAATACGGCATCACCCATTAGATAACCAATACCCCACATGAGGTCATTACCTTGATCATATAAAGTTTCTAAGTTAGGTGCATAATCAGATTCTTGAGTAGACTCAAGGAAACCTGCAGTAATACCGATTTCATTCTGTGCTCTTTCTAAACCTGCCCATGCAGATTGGTTAAAAGATTGGTCATTGATTCCACCTGTATCCGTAACCATACTAATCATAAGGTCAATTTTAGCAGCTGGTTCTTGAGTTTCCTCTTCTTCTGCTTCTTTATCCTTATCTTCTTCCACTTCTTTATCTTTGTCCTTATCTTTGTCTGCATCGTCTGTAACTTTAGCGGCATCTCCACTTGATTCAGCGGGTTTATCCGTCTTTTTCTCTCCACAACCTGTTAATAGTAATGATAATACCATTGTACACATCACTAAAATGGATAATACTTTTTTCATACTACAATCCTCCCAGTTTAAACAAATTATATTAGCGAACGTCTCATGGTCATATAACTTTCCGAACATGTCCACATTAAAATCAAGCTCACAATTTAAATGTCCCCTTACCTTTTTAATTTAAAGTAAGCAGTCTTTAAGACTTTTATCTAACCCATAAGCTTGGAATTTTTACTATGTATATGCTATATTCTATTCAAAAAGTTATGCTATGAGGCATGATCGTTCTTGCCTTAGATTATTGACTAAAATTATTCTATACCATTTATCATCCCTATATCTTGTAATATCTATAAGGATAATTTAAACTTAGCTTCTGCTAAGTTTTCAAAGGTAAGAAATATAGTATATGCAATAATCTTATACTTATATTATCACACAATCTAAAATTTGTCATAAATTTTAATTAAATTAATGCAAAATTATGCTAATAATAAAAAAAATAGTATAATGATAATTAAGCTATTATCACGATACTATTAATATAATTTTCCATTTTCTTCCAATCACTTTATATATTCATACTCATTATTAACATTAGCTTAATTTTCTATTTTTTATGATTTGTATAAAGTCTTTTGAGGGTTGAATCTCAATAAAGTGGTATTTATCATCTTGTTCATAAATGCAATAATAGATTTCAAGTCCTCTAAGGTGTTTATTTAACTTTCTTTTTGTTGCGTATTTTTTCTTTTGATCCATCATGTAATCAGCTATATCAATAGGTTCCAACTTAGTAATCTGATGGATATTGATATTGAGTAATAATTTTTCTTTTGATCCTGTTAGCTCTTGAATGATAAAATCATCTTCAATAAGTAAATACTTATAGGATGTTATATAATTTCTAATAAACATATAAGCCATAGCACTAGCAAATACTAATGTAATAGCATCCACAATACTTGCATTGGCAGTGCCTAAAAATGTACTTGCCAATGAATTAAATGAGATTAAGAACACAGCAGCTATCAATATGAACACCATCATTTTGATACCAGATATCTTCTCTTTTTTTGTAATTTCTTGATGCATGAGATACATCCCCTATCTCTCTATTTTATGTTATCGATATATGTTGAATTAAACAATACATATTTTTTAATATTATTTAACAATTTTCCTTAATTTATCGGATTCATCGTTCTAGACGCTAAGTCTATACTTTTCTTTTTCGCTTTCATAGAGATTATTTCCCTGACAATCAATCACAACTATGAGTGGTAAGTCTTTCACTTCCATTTTGCGGACCGCCTCGGTGCCTAGATCTTCATAAGCAATGATGTCTACTTTTTTAATTTTATCGGCTAATAAAGCTGCCGCACCACCTACAGCTGCAAAGTAGACCGCTTTATTTTTTTTCATACTCTCAATGACTTCTCTACTGCGGTCACCTTTACCAATCATACCTTTTAATCCTTGCTCTAATAATGTAGGTGCATAAGGGTCCATGCGATAACTTGTTGTTGGACCTGCTGAACCAATGATAGCATTCTCTTTCGCTGGAGATGGACCTACATAATATATCACATTATCTTGCATATGAAAGGGTAAATCTTCCCCATTCTCTAATTGATCAATCATTCTCTTATGAGCTGCATCTCTAGATGTATATACCGTACCGGACAAAAGTACTTGATCACCTGCTTTTAAAGTTTTTACCTTATCCTCTGTCAAAGGTAAATCTAATTGTATGGCCATGTTCTGCCTCCCTCACTTTTATTTCCAAACGTTCCCATATTGTGTCATGACTTTGTTTGCTTGCAAGGACAAAGTCACAACAAAAGTGGAAAATTTATTTTCACACTTAACGCTTATCATCAATTTAAATAAGTCCATGATTAGCATTGGACATTTTTAGCAAATATAATAAATTATCCTTATAGAATACGTGAACTATGTCGTGTTGCATGACAACTGATATTAACTGCCACAGGTAATCCTGCTATATGTGTTGGATAAGTTTCAATATTAACCGTTAAAGCTGTGGTAGAACCACCTAATCCACCTGGTCCAATACCTAATCTATTAATACTATCCAATAGTTCTTGTTCCATATCTCTTACATAAGAGATATCTGATTGTTTATCTATGGGTCTTAGTAATGCTTTTTTAGCAAGATATGCTGCTTTCTCAAAAGTACCACCAATTCCAACACCAATAATCATTGGTGGGCATGCATTACCACCTGCTTGCTCCACAATATTAATAATGGCTTTTTTAGCTCCTTCTATTCCATCAGCTGGTTTTAACATGGCAATTTTACTCATATTTTCGCTACCAAATCCTTTTGGTGCTAAAGTAAGCTTTATCTGATCACCTGGCACGATATCATAGTGAATAATGGCAGGGGTATTATCTTTTGTATTTTCTCTAAAGAAAGGGTCTTTAACAACAGATTTTCTTAAGTAACCTTCCTCATAACCTCGGCGAACACCTTCATTAATTGCCTCTGTAAGAGGAGCTCCTATGACATGAACCTCTTGCCCTATTTCACAAAAAACAACTGCCATTCCAGTATCTTGACACATAGGCATTATTTTATTTTTTGCAATATTGGCATTCTCTTCAATTTGCCCTAGAATACTTTTTCCAATAGGTGATACTTCACTTTCTTTTTGATCTTTTATAGCTTGCAATATATCTTTGCTAACATAACAGTTAGCTTCAATACACATTTCTTTTATATGATTAATTATATGGTCGGCTGATATCTCTCTCATAGTTCCTCCTATAATGATGTTATCTCCTTTTATCTTAATGGTTTAATACCCATTCGTCAAGTTATACTCCGATATATTAAATGAAACATCTCTTACATATCTTTCTTTCCGTATTAACAAAAGAGCTATTCCATCCCTTTATGTAATCTTTAATACATAAAACTAGGAACAACTCCATATTGGCGATAAATTTTTAAATAGTCACTCATAATTTCATTATATTCATTTAGGGATATTTCCCCTTTAAAATCAATGGTTGTATCGACTGTAATAAGACCAATATTATAAGCCTTATTGATATATGGTATAGCCCAGCTACTCACCTTATTAGAACGGATCTTATCCTTTTCATCACTTATTTTATCATTACCTATTCTCATTTCTAAGGCACGTATTAATAATGTATAGACCTGCTCCCTTGTAATATTCACATTTGGCCTGAATGTATTATCACTATAACCATTAATAAGATTTCGTTGAAAAGCTATATAAACGTATTTTGCCTGTTCAGAATCTGTATCAATATCTTTAAACATCGTCTTAGGCTCTACTAAGTCAAAATTTAAATCCTTAACTAAATATTCTACAAGACTTCCTCTTGTTAGAGGGATATCTTTATTTTCAGTTGTAAATTGAATGTCAATCTTATTATTTTCATCTGATTGAGTATAACTATTTCTAAAGATAAAATCTGCTTTTAATGAGAGTGCATAGGTTGTTTTGTACTCCAGTGATTCTAACGGCAAAATCATTAAAGTATTGGTTAAATACTTATCATCCTGAGGTAATATTATTTTGGTTTTAACCTCTTTATCATTGGCTGTATTTACTAATGAAACCTCTTCTGCATGCATCCCTTTAATTTTTTTACTATTAGAAAAATAGGTTAAGGTAATTGGTACGCCTACTAATTCATAGTCATCATCTAATTCACGGTAGGGATCTATTTTGTAGTTATTTGTCCAAGATACAGGAACAGCTTCCATTTGATCATAGGGATAAATAGCTAATATTTTATTATTTTCTATATCTCTTGATTGTCCACCTAAATCATATGTGTACATATCTTTGTAATTTCCCACACCTATATGCTCATATAATGGGTCTAGAAACGTGACTCTTGAATAAGGATTGTTTATAAAATCCTTAATACCTTGTTGCAAACTTTCTAGCTGATTATGAATAAATTCTGTAATATATGGGTTAGAATAATAAAAATATGAAGCACGGTCCCAACTATAACGACCTCTATAATATTTATTACCATTTTCCTCAATCAATGAAAAACTACTATTTACAGACATATATTTACTATGAGTACCTGCTGCCTGCTCTAACTTTGAATTATTTTCAAGAGGTTGAATGCCAATTGCTTCCCGTATTTGATTAATTTCATTCAAAGCTTCACGGCGATCATAATCCTCAGCGTAACTATGGATGTTGCAGAACATACCCATGATCAAAAAAACAAACCAAATACTTATCGCAAATTTTTTCATTGCCACGTCTCACCTCCACTATTTATGTCTTTCTCCTAACCTATTGATAGCAAGTAACTATGATATCTATTACAATAGATACTCCTAATAGCCATTAATTATAGACTATTAAGGTTCAATGTATTCTAGGTTGTATGACCTATTTCATTATAACAGATATACATGGTATTACTGTTACATGTATATTACAAGTTCCTTAAAATCTATTTTCACCGTGTTACAATAAGCTAATCGGGTAGGAGGGAAATTTGAAAAATTCTCCCGACCTCTCACAGCACCGTACATACGGCGCTTTCTAAGTTTAAACATTAACAGTTTTGTAATAGTCTGTGAAAAGCAGATATCTTGAATCTCTTAATGGTTATCTATTATAGAACAGCTTAATATTTGGCTACCGAGAAAGCTAAAAAATGTAACTACTCATTATGGGTTCCACGTTAATATTCCTAAGTCTTGTTCGATATGAAAGTTTCCTTAGCGCATATACTAAACTGAGGACTTTCCTATAAGACAAGTAAAGAGCCTACCAATGGGTAGACTCTAAATGTACTAACAGTTCTTTATCTTTATTCTGGTGTAGTTATCCATTTGTAAAAAGCAATAATGATATTAATTAAGGCAATACTCATTATTAGGTTCCATGGAGAGACTATAAATCCTAAACTATTTTTATCCATAAGGCATTGAAACAGTGTCTTAACACCTAAATCGAGGCTATTATAACAATATATCCATGGAGAAATAAAGCCGAATTCATAGGTATAAAAGTTATCACGTTGCCAATCCGGGCTAACAGTTTGTAAAAATGTGATAAGCAACATTATTGCGGTTAATACAATATATTGCTTTGGTGTAAGAATATGTCTTCTGATGAGCTTAATTAGTTTTTTCATAATTTACTTCCTTGCTGTAAAATCAAATGAATAAGACATATTCTGTTCTAATATTTGACCAACACCAGAAACAATAATATGAGTACCCAGTACGCCATTTACATTTATTTTAACATTTCTTTTAAGATTAGATAACGTGTATGAGGACGATTTTTGACTCCACGTATATTTTACTGGAAATGTTAATCCTGAGAGCCATGAGTTTATATTTGAAATTGATGTAAAGTAATAGTCCCCAATATATTGAATCTGGGCAGATGTATATTCAAATTGACAATTGATCCATACTGGTGGTATTGGAATAGGATCTACACCAATTGTTTTTTTAGCAATACCACTCAACCCACGTTGTTGTGGAAGTTCAATGTCATTTACATTATCAGTAATATCAAATGTACCTTTTTCAATATTAATAATGTAATCTTCTAGATTATCAACTTTTATTTGTTCAATTTTACCTGAATCAATTAATTTTTGTTCTTCTTCAGTTGGAGTTCTCAATGTAACATCACCCAATGTTACTTGAGCCCTAATAATATCAATTGGTATATTGTTACTGGCAGCTAAAACATTTGGGGAAGTAAGAGAAGAAAAAGCAATAGTTAACGCTGTAACTCCATATGCTATTTTTTTTAGTACATTTTTAATTATCATAACAAATCCTCCTATTTTTAATGTTGTATGTAATAAAACTTAAAAACTTTAAAATCACAAATAACGTATTAGACAAACCGATGTCCAACCTTAAAGACCTCAAATAAACAAATAGCTTACCTATTTACACCCCCTCATCCCCTAAAATAAAAATATAAATAATCGTCAATTAATTATTATTGCAATCAAAAACAGTCAATAAACTAGTGTTATTATCTTATATCAAAAAAAATAATGTGTCAAGATAAATAATCTAAATATAATATTTTTAACTTCTTTTTAATACATTTTTGATAATTATTATATTAATTAGATTATATTTACCATTTGTAAGATTATTGTCATTATATATCTCATTAACCTATCCCACTATTAAATAACAGTGTACTTTTAGAAAGGTTTCCAAAGATAGGAAAAGACATGGTTATGGCTAGGGTTTATCTCTAGCCTAACTTATATACTAGACTAAGGAATCTAGTGCCCATTGCGGGGGTAGGAGTTCAAGTCCTTTGACTGCTCTGTCTTTTTAGATATATTTAAGATTATTTTGACGTGCCAGTAGCCTTTTCTTGTATTGGTATATTTTATTACATTTTGGTTGTTATATCCTAGTCTTTTTAACATTCGATATCTTGTTTTTGTTTTCTTCTATCTTTTCCAAATATCATCCGAATTCTTCTGCGTAGCCAACTATCTGTTTTCTTTAAGAGATTTGTCATGTCTGCTAGTTTAAAATAGTTTATCCAATCTGTTATGTATTGCTTCAACTTTACTTTTAACTCTTCATAACTTTTACCGTTGTTCCTTGACGTGATTTCTCTTATTTTATCCTTCATATTGGCTACACTCTTCTTATGTACTCTTAACTTTATTCCTGTTTTTGAGGATAAAATGCATATTCAAGGCATTTTATATATCCTATATATGACACAGAGGTTTTCTCTCTGTTTACTCGCAATTTTAGTTTCTTTTCAATGCATGGAACTATGTGCTCCATGATTCGTTGGATACTTCTTTTGGTCTTTGCGAATAGTAACATGTCGTCCGCAAAGCGAACAAACTTTATGCCCCTTATTTCTAGCTCTTTATCTAGTTCGTTCGACATGATATTGCTACATAACGGACTTATATTACCTCCTTGGGCTAATCCTTTTTTTGTTGCTTCAAACTTTCTATCTACTATTGCCTCTGCTCTTAAGTATTTGTGTATTAATGATATTAACTCTTCCATCCTTAATCGTCCTTGACAGTATTTCTATCATCTTCGATTGGTTGACTACATCAAAGAATTTCTCAAGGTCCCATATCTACTACATAAATATATCCCTCATTTGCATATTCCTTGCTTTTCTTTAGAGCTTCGTGGGCACTTCGCTTTGGTCTGAATCCATAGATTGTTTAGCTGAATATAGATTTATATATAGGGGATAATATCTGCTGGATTGCTTGTTGTATAATCCTATCCACTACTGTTGGTATATCTAGCTGTCTCTTCTTTCCATTGTCCTTAGGTATTTCTACCCTTCTGACTGGACTAGGACGGTATTTCCCATCTAGTATGGTCTTTCTTAACTCTTTCCCTTTGTTTTTAAATTATTCTAGAAGATTCTCTATATCAACCCCATCAACTCCATATGACCCTTTATTCTTTTTCACCTGTTTGTAGGCTTTGTTCAAGTTTTCTGGTTCTAGAATTTGCTCTAAAGTCCATTCTCTCCACTGCTTGTATTGGTGATGTTGTTTTCAGTTATCCTCTTCTCAGTAAGCACTCTGTCATATCCTTTGTGTTTCCCCACTATCTCTCTGATAGTAGCCATTGTTACTACAATGTATTCTGTTTTTCTTCGTCCCTATTTCAGTAACTTTCACCTCCCTAGGTTCAAACCTTCGCAACCTCAAGGGCTGGGTCGTTACTATAGTGTCTGCTGACTTCCCATTTATATCTTATTTCAACCATATTTCACCAATGCGTTTCACATGTCCATGGGATCTCCGTAGGTAAGAAAACAATCTTTCTCTCCATCTTTCTGCCATATTTACGTTGTTGATTCCGAGTAGTTATTGGACTTCAGTTTGTCGTGCAACCTTATCCATCAACTTATGCCTGATATGGTTTCTGTTCGTAAGACCAGAGATTTGCCGTTGGCTTCCTTCAGATTCCTCGTTACCGAGAACACCCTACTACAATGTAATTGTTGAAGTTATTAGACTTATTTCATATAACTTCCGACCTCATTATTAAGTTACAATGAGAGAGTCAATGGTCTATCGGGGACACCCTTGGGCTATAACGCCCGTAGCAAGACTGATAACCATTCTCTCATTACAGCGTTCGTTTTTAGCAGGTTGGGTCTAGCATCCGTGTCACTTAGTAGATTGAATAGTAATGAGTTAAGGATGGCAACATTGACAACAATTACACAAAGGAGGATTTTTATGAATGCAATAGGTATTGATGTATCAAAGGGTAAAAGCACTATAGCCATTATGCGTCCATTTGGCGAAATTGTATTATCACCTTTTGAAATATATCATACAGAAGAAGACTTTAAATATCTTATCTCTGAAATTAAAAAACTTCATGGTGAGTCAAAGGTGATTATGGAGTTTACAGGCAAATACTATCAGCCAATAGCCAATTTTTTGTACCAACAAGGTGTTCTAGTTTCAGTAGTCAATGCAATATTAGTACATGATTATAGTAATAATAGCATTAGAAAAGTAAAAACCGATCGTAAAGATGCTATTAAAATCGCTAATTATGGTTTAGATCGATGGCTAAGTCTACCTGTCTATGTTCCAGAGGATGAACTTAGACAATCTTTAAAAATATTCAACAGGCAATTTTCACAATTCTCCAAACTAAAAGTAATGTTATCTAACAACCTTATTTCACTCATTGATCAAACATTTCCTGGAATTGATTCCATGTTCGGGAAGACACCTCGAAAAGATGGACATCAAAAGTGGATTGATTTCATTAAAACTTTCTGGCATAAAGACTGCGTTATAACATCATCCCTAAAAGTATTTACTAACAGGTATAAGAAATGGTGTCAAAAGGCAGGATACCATTATCAATCCGCTAAACCCTCTGAAATATACTATCTAGCATCAAATGTTATAAGTACTTTACCTCACAGTTCAACCACACAGACTATTATCAAAGGTGCTACAAATGAACTACTTTCAATAGTTGATACTTTAGAAAACCTTCGCCAAGAGATGAATCGATTAGCTTCTCAACTTCCTGAATATCCAATAGTTATGTCTCTTCACGGCGTTGGAATGACATTAGGTCCACAGCTCATTGCTGAAATCGGTGATGTACGACGTTTCCACAGTAAAAAGGCTCTTGTTGCTTATGCCGGGCATCGACTCTAGCCCTTATCAGTCAGGCACTATCAATATAAAGAGCAGAAAAATTTCCAAAAGAGGATCTGCACCTCTACGAAAAACATTGTTCCAAGTAATGGATTGTATCCTCCGTCATAAACGAATAGAAGAACCTGTGTATCAGTTTCTTGCTAAAAAACGTTCTGAAGGAAAACACTATTATGTTTATATGATAGCAGGTTGCAATAAATTTTTACGGATTTACTACGCAAGAGTTAATGAATATCTGAGGACTATAGAATTATAATTTACTTTTTAAAATCAGCTGTTAGGGCAATGT
>JMSU01000283.1_pt1 | contig 15460 bp, 12 predicted proteins | sample 179011 | NCBI WGS metagenome assembly JMSU01 (sample SAMN02769580, study PRJNA246767) | bioreactor metagenome | isolation source: Culture-1 Bioreactor ArsB derived from microbial biomass from the upper 2 cm... | place: Germany: Bremen | collected day 87 after inoculation
TTAACGCAATGTTATTTTCAATAACTTTTTTACCAAAGCTATGGTGCAAAGTTGTAGGAACACAAATGCTTACAGCATCAAGCTCATTTTCCATAAGCTCTTCAACTGTTTTGTAGCCATTAACGGCAAACTGCTCGTGAACTTCATCAAGAGCTTCCTGATTGACATCAACAACACCCACAACTTCGACAAAGGGCATTTCATAATAATTTCTAAGATGGACTCTACCCATCCAGCCTAGACCAATTACACCAACTTTTAAAGTTTTCATTTTTATATCTACCTTATTTTATTGCTATAATTAGCAAATCTTTTTTACCTACAACGTAAACAAATACCTTAAGTTGCAGCAAACTAAAACGATCATCATAATTGAGCAACTTATTTATTACTCACAAGATGTTTACATTTTCTCCAAAACCCTCAAAAAAACTTCTTCGGGCTTCAAGTTTTGCAAACAGGCTAAATCACCGCGCTCACAGCTTTCATTTCCACAAGGCTGACAGTCAAGATCAGGCACGACCTCGATATGTTCCGGCGAGGGAAATGTCCATGCACTGCTTGATGAACCGGGAGGAGTTATGCTCGGAGTCCCCACTCCAACGGCAAAATGCCTCGGTGCGGAACAGTTACCGATATGCAATACTGCGCGCTCAATGAGGGCAGCCATAAGGCGCAGGGAACCGGGTTTCTCAAGCATGACACATTTATCACCCAGCCCGGAAATTTCTTTAACGCTCACAGCCACATCTTTTTCGCCAGGACCATAGAGAAGAAAAAATTTGTGATCAGGTCTCTCTGAGGTGATCAACTGGAGCAGTTTGCCATAGTGCTCTGCGGGCCATCTGCGAGTATATCTTCGATGAGAAGGATCAACTGTAATAAGTGGTTCATTATCAAGAACTCCAAGGGAAGACAGACACTCGCGAGCCTCTTCCCTCTCCCCTTCGCTGACAAAAATCTCAGGCCTTTCTCCATCCCATTCAATTCCCAGAGGTTTGAGTACTCCGGCCTTGTACTTGGCTGCATAGCCACCGGGAATATAATCCGGCCAGTTTGTGTACAGCAACCGATTATACCACGGTGGATTATAAGAAAGTTTTACTGGAGCATTGCAAAACATCATCACCCAGCGACAACGGGGAAGCTGCTGAAAATCCACCACAAGATCATAACCAGCCCGTCCAACTTTACGATAAAAAGCCAACGCCTTAAACGGATTGCGCAATTCACTTTTAACAATGGACCAGACATGACTTACAGCAGGATTGTTATCAAATACCTGCGCACATTTCTCTTCGGTCAGAATATGAATTTCTGCGTCAGGAAATTTTTTATGCAAAAGATTCACAGAAGGCGTGGATAAAACAACGTCCCCGATCTGACGAAGCTGACAGACCAAAATTTTTTTCGGATTAATGGCAGTTATATCTTTCACTTTTATAAAAGCTCGCTTTATCTGTTCAAACGACTTTGAGACAGCCGGATATCAGGCAATACCAATCTTTATCGCAGGGCAATTAAGCATACCCCCTGAACAAAGTCCAGAAAGTGTTTTGAGTAAAAATAATCTACCCAGCAGCTTTTTATTACTTAAAAACGTAACAGGCTGACATTACATAATTTGCCACCATCGCCGCACCGGAACCAACAATCAGAGGCAAAATAAGAACAACATCAGGCCAGATTAAAAGGACTCCGGCATAAGCTCCGTAATTAATCAGGCTTCCGATTGCGTTTGATATCAGAAACTTATACCACCCTCTCCATGGAGCACGGCCTTCTTTGCGAAAAGTAAAACCGTGATGGTAACGGTAACACACTGTCAATGCCACCAGAATTGCCGGTATCCTTGCTGTCAGAGATTCCATGCCCAGCCAGACAAGAAAGTAGGTCACACTTGAATCAATGACAAAACCAAGCCCACCGATACAGCAAAATCGCAAAAACCTGCTGTTCAAAAGTCCACGCATCAGTCTTTAGTGTCCTCACTGCACAAAGGGAGACAGCAGGCTAGAGGAGAAGAAAAATTGAGATACTCAAGTCTGCGCATCTCCATATGTCCCCGGCTGACACTATTCAAGATAATGCCGATAGCAAAAGACAGGCAGGAAATAATACCAATTGAAGCCGCAAGCACAGCCGTAGGCAGCTTTGGAACAAGACCGGTCTGTGCAAACTCCACTATGACCGGAAGACCAAGGCACAATGAAAGAAAAGCCAGCACGCCAGCGATTCCCGCATAAAATTTCAAAGGGAAAATATGCCTGAAAAGGTGAATCATGGTCAGCAATATACGCAGCCCATCACGATAGGTGTTGAGTTTGCTATGACTGCCTTCAGGTCTTTTGCTGTATGTTGTCACCATTTCTGCAACTGGAAGGCGGGCGGTGATTGAATGGATACTCATTTCCATTTCGATCTCAAAACCACGGCTTAAGCACGGAAAAGTCTTCACAAAACGCTTTGAAAAAACACGATATCCTGAAAAAATATCGGTAAAAGTTCTTTCAAATATGATTCCTAAAAATTTGTTGAATACAGCATTGCCTGTCTGGTGCCCTGAACGGTAGGCCAGATCGTCTTCTTCGTGATCACGGATACCCACGACCATATCCAAATTCTCAACCAGCAGTTTATCAACCATAGCAGGAGCGGCTGTCGCATCATAAGTGTCATCGCCATCAACCAGCACATAAATATCCGCATCAACATCAGCGAACATGCGGCTGACCACATTTCCTTTCCCCTTGCGATACTCGGATGAAACAATTGCACCGGCGGCTTTTGCGACTTCTATGGTCCGGTCGGTAGACCCGTTGTCATAGACATATATATCAGCTCCGGGAAGCTGAGCGGCAAAATCCTTCACAACACTGGTGATGGCTTCCTCTTCATTAAGACAAGGAATCAAAACTGCTGTTTTCATTTACTTTTCACCTCTAAGTATTTCCTGCGGCAAAGAATCGGCAGGCACAATTATCAACTTGTGGCCCTTACGGCTGTAGTCGGAAACTCCTACAAGAGAAGCTTCTTTCAGTGAAGCCCGGTCACCTTTATATAGATAGTAGTATCCGTTTAAGGATTCTGGCCTGAAATTTTTATCTGTAGGCAATCCGAAAAGCATTATTCTCATCCTGCGACCGTTTTTGAGCATCTTTGTATCTTCATTTACTTTCAAGCGCCCCTTTTTCTCAACTCCCACCAAGTCCATAACTACTTTCTCAATTCTGTTTGGAGTCCAGGCATTATAGCGCATGACCACGGGAAGCTGAGAATTATTGATTTGCTGAGCATTTTCAATGTCTTCCTGTAAACGGGAGAGAGTATTCTGGGCAGGCACTTCTTTTATAGTAAACGAAGCAAAAGCAATAACCAATCCCCACTTAAAAACATCAGCAACCCGAGGAGATTTTTCACTCCAGCGGTCAAGTCCGATGAGCAAAATAATTATCATATAAGGAGCTGCTGCAGTCAGATACCTGCTGCCGACCGGAGCTGCAAGTTTGAGCGGTGAAAGGCTGGAAACCATGTACACATGAAAAAACAAACCACCCAGAAAGAGTATTGCAATGCATTTTGCATCACTGCTGCCGCGTCGGGCCAACCAAATGCCGACACATACAGCAGCAATAACAACAGGCAGCAACCCTCTGAATTTAACCATTTTCAGAAAATTAAGTAAGTACTGCCCCCCAGTTACCAGCAGCTCATCCTGCGCAACATGGGTTTGTGTGATAATCCCGAACCGTCCAAGGATATTACCGGTATCACTATAGAAATAAAACCATTCCAGCCCAAGAACCAAAAAGAAAAAAGCTGAAAAAATAATAACCGGTTTGAATCTCTTCTTACCCAGCACCAGAAGTGCAAGCACACCCGGGCCATAATAAATACTGGTCAGTCGTGATCCCCACGCACATGCCGCAAGCAATCCAGCCAGAGCAAGAAGCTGCCAGCCTCCCTTTTGTCTCCATACAAGCAGAGACAGAACACAGCCAAGCAGATAGGTCATTTCATAAAGGCCAGGCCAGAGTTGACTGCCCATGGTGGTCATTTTGGGATAAAGCAACAGCAGCAAGGCTGCAAAAAAGCCTAGACGACTGTCTCCTAAGCGTTTCCCCACATAGAAAACAAGCACCGTAGAAACGGCTGAATAAAAAACAGGCAGTATATAATAATTGAGAGATGATGTGCCCAACGCTTTAAGAATCACAAACAAAGGCATATTAATGGCCCAGCGCATGGTATGATGATTCCACTCAAAGAAATGCCCGGCATTCACCAGATTGACCGCATTCTCCCATACGCACAAGGAATCACCCCCTATTTCTATATACTCTAAAGAAATAAGCCGGATAAAAACAGTAAGAAGCACAAGCCCGACTATAAGTACTGTATCGGGAATATTTTTAGGAAACACGGTATGTCGGTCATGAACCATTATTACGTCACCCTCATCCTTCATTTAAAACACGTCAAACCAGCGTGAGCAGTACAGCAAGTAAACCACAGCATGACCGCGGTCAACCCGCGCAAAGCTGATTAAAACAAAAGCGATAGCAGCTTTCACACTGTTTTTCACAATATGAAAAGAGCTTTGACAAAAAGAACACAGTTAAATTAGATTATCATTAATTATATTCTTATATCCTCAAGAGTAGATCAACCCACAGGAGAAACCATGAAGAGACTAACGCTGTCACTTGTCTGTATTCTTGCAGTACTCTTTATTATCCCGGCCCCAAGCATGGCCGCAGATAAAATGATGAAAGAGACCGTACTGCAACTTGACTATACCCCAATTAAAATTGAGCTGCCCAAATGCGCCAGCAAAATTGCGGTTGTAAAATTTACTGAGACCAAGCCCATTAAGCAGATCGGGCAAAGCAAACTATTCAAATATCTCCCTTCAGTTGATATCGGGACATGGATGGGGCAAGCGCTTTATAAACAGCTTAAAGCAGATGGTCTTGATGTCGAATACTTTGAGACAATGGATGACGCAGGAGACATGTTCATTATTACCGGTGTAGCCAACAAAGTTTTTATAGACCGCCCCGGACAACTCGAAATGAAATACAAAGTCCGCCTTGACGGCATGGTCAGCAAAAACAACAAATTACTTTTTGCCCAGAACTACACCTCCAAACAGGAAAAGAACATGGCCAACACCGGAGACAATGCCGGAAAACTTATGGCCGGGCTTCATGATATTTTCAGTATTTTCCTGCCGCAGGCAATCAAAACAGTTAATGAAAATCAATAACTATACAAAGTTATATTCAAATCAATCAGGCCCGATGCAAACCTTTTTGCATCGGGCTTTTATCATACACAGAAGAAGGTATATTATTTTACTTTTATAAGCTTGCATGGTTGATGAATTATGGCTATTACGACGCGACCTGACAATGCAGAGGGTAAATATACACTGCCGAATGTATCCATCCGACATTCCCTCTTCACTACTTCCCAGAAGCATTGCTGCACCAATGCACTTTTAGACTAAAACCCAACACTGCTATATTTCCATTAAAGCCATGAACAATTTCATTAAAAAAATCGAATACTATCTTCCGGAAACGACTGTAGACTGCTTTGAGTTAGACAAGACAAAGCCGCATTGGCATGTCCAAAACTCTCTCCCTAAAACAGGAGTACGTTATCTACATCACGCAGCAGATGACGAAACAACTTTACAGATGGCTTATGAAGCAGCTTCAAAGACTCTGGAGGACCTTTCAGAAACGGAACTCCCAGACACCCTTATCGTCTGCACCCAAACTCCAGATCAACTGCTTCCGCACACATCAGCGTGCTTGCAGCACGAATTAGGCCTCCCATCTACCACCAAATGTTTTGACATAAGTCTCGGGTGCAGCGGTTACTGTTACGGTCTTTCAATTGCCTACGGTTACATGGCAGCAGGAATATCCAAGCGAACTCTTTTCGTAACAGTTGATAATTATTCTAAAATAATCGATCCTGAAAATAAGACTTCATACATAATTTTCTCCGACGGAGCTGCCGCTTCAATAATTGAACCTCCGGAACAAGCCCCTGTGTTCCGGTTCGGTACAGACGGAAGCCGCTGCAGATCTATCATCTGCAATAACTCCGGCATCGGGGTTATGACCGGCAGAAAAGAAAACAGCCCAATTGAAAATCCCGACTTTCAAATGGACGGATACAACGTTTTCCAGTTCACTGTAAAAACGATTCCCCCTGAAATAAAAAAGCTTGCCGAAGACGCAGACATTTCAATGGAAGAGATTGATCTCTTCGTATTCCACCAGGCCAGCCGTAAGGTTCTGGAAACAATTGGAAAAAAACTCAACATCCCAGAAGAAAAGCTGATTATTGATCTGCATGACGTAGGCAACACGACATCTTCAACGATTCCTATTGCATTAAAACGAGCAGAAAAATCAGGTAAATTAAAATGCGGTGATAAAGTTATGCTTTTTGGATTCGGAATAGGGTTAAGCTGGTCAGGCGCTGTACTGCAATATTAATCTGTATTTTAAGTCACTACCTTAAAGAAAAGCCCGCTCTACGCGGGCTTTTCTTGTTTTTGCTATTTTGCTTATTTTTAGTATAATTAATTTTGAAAACTCTATGCTAAGTGCTGTTTTGAATAGATTCAAAGGAGACTCAAAATGAAAAAAATGGCTATCATACTAATCATTTTAGGGATAATTATAGTTCCGGCTTGCGGAAAAAGATCCTGGGTCAAAGATAAAGGCTTTACCAGTGAAAAACAATCTGAAGTCGCAGCAATAGACGCCAGTGTCATTTCCGTAATACCCTGGAAAGACGTACAAAGTGAGCTTCAGCCTGTTTTCCCGATGAATGCAACACAAGCTTTAAATGATGCCATTCCGGTGACTCTCAGCGAAGAGCGCAGAATTCTTAATTCGCTGAACTGGTATCTTAAAGTCGCACTCACCCAAAAATTGACCACTATCAATTCCTCCACCATCAAAAAATATAATCTTGAGCCGGAAACATACGAAAACAGAACTGAACAATTCATCCAACCCAACCTGACCGCCCTGAATGCAAGCAATTCCATAGATCCCGAAGGTAATTTCAATGCCTCCCATCTAAAAAACAATCAGGTTAATCCCCGTATGCAATATTCAGCAGCCACGGCTCTTTATCAGGAAGTAAGGCTGCTTAATAAATATGTTAAGTACGCGTCCAAAAGAAAAGGCTACACCCCTTATCTGGTAAGAATGCAGGTATCGCTTACCCCCATGGCTGACGACGCCCGTTACGATGCATACTCAACAATATCTTTTTTTCCAGACAGATTTTCTGAAAAGAAACCATTAACAGATATTAGAGTTCTCTTCAAAGGAGATGGCAATTTCAAAGGGGTTGGTACCTTTAAAGGTAAAGGCGTTTTTTCAGGGTCAGGTATTTTTAATGGTGATGGCGACTTCATGGATCAGGAAACACAGAAAGTAACTCTTCACAACAATACAGAAACTTTCAAAGGAAATGGGAAATTCACCGGTGAATGCCTTTTCACAGGGGAAGGAATGTTCGCAGGAAAAGGACTCTTTAATGGAACAGGAACATTTGATGGAGAGGGGAAATGCATCAATAAAAGATACGTGGTCTCAGAAGACGGCAGAACACCGTTCGTTGTTCCTTTATTAGCATCAGAAGATCTAGAACGGGCTTCGTTCAGCAGAAACAACGAAGACATCCTGCAAATGGCTATGGCACTACAGGCCACTATCAACAGCATCGGCGCAGAAACCGGATTTGATAAAACAATACAGGATCAACTGAAAATGTCCGGGACTGATTACAACAGCCTTATGACTGTTGGCCGCATAACTGACAACTCGATCAGGGTACGTTTCGGAGCAATGCAGACAGCCACAGAACTGGGTGAAGGTAAAAAAAGAGTGATGGTTCCCAGAACACACTACGTAAACCTCCTCCTGATGGTTCCCGGAACTCCACCCGATAATTACAGACTTGAAGCCATTGCCCGCACAACTCTGGTAAACCACCGGACAGGTAAAAAACTTGAAGGCAAAGATCATGACGCAATTGTGGGCGGAGCCAGAAACCTTTTGAAAAAATACGGTATTGAAACTCCTAGAAGGATAGATGAACACGAAAAACTGATCCATGGCTTCTACACCATGGCTATAGACGTACAAACCAACAAGTGGGAAAATTTCAAAGAACACTTTGATAAACTTTGCTACGATATTGATCGCATTGATGAAGAGAAAGTGGAATGGAACAACTTCTGCCATAATGCCTCTGAAGGGTTGCGTGAACAAATCTGGACTGAAATGGCAGATCTCTGGGTAGGAGGTAAATTTTCGTACACCTCCTTTGAGGTTCCTGAAATCGTTATTAAAGAAAAACCCAAGATGGTATTTCCTAATAAAAATCTTTCTTTTATAGGGAAAAGATGATGGAAGCAAGACTGTCATCCACATTGCAGGTGCCAGACATCTAAATGCAGCAAAACTCTCTCCTGCATTGACAGTTCAGCTCGGGAGAAAAAAATTCAATATCCCTCCAAGCAGTATTTCACTTACCAATGGCGGAAACGGTTGCGAATTAACCTTTCCATCATTTGCAAAAGTTTCGGGATTTAAAGTAGGCAGCACAAAAATAAAGCTGACTCAAGAGCAGCCTGAACAGGATGTTTTATATATGGACGTAAGTGAAAAAGAACAAAAGATAGGATTGAACGCTTCATCCAGCATGGGAAATATCCTGATCGACAAAGGTCAGGGAACCCTGCAGGCATCATTTAGCGGTGTTGATAAATACAGTGTTATGAAAATTAAGAATGCTGTCCTTGATAGCGGCTATCTGGCTACAAAAGGGTTCAGTCCTGCCGGTTCAAGCGGTTGGTACAAAATTCCCAGAAACGGTATCTACGCCTTTCCACTTACCAATCTCAGCAAAGGCACACCTGTAATACTGACAACTGGAAAAGCAACACAAAAAACAAAACCACTGGAAACAGGCACTATAGTAATTCCAACCTTGTAAATGAATTAATATGTCCCTCCTTTATGGCAGGGGGGACATATTCTTTTTTATATCAATAACTTTACTACAGCTTCGTCTTCTCAATAATAAATTCAAGCACTTTTGATACGGATTCCTCCAAGGCTTCAGCATCTGTATCTACTATTAAATCAGCATGTTCAGGGATTTCATATGGAGCAGAAATTCCAGTATAATTTTTAATCTTACCTTCGCGGGCAAGCTTATAAAAACCTTTAACATCACGTTCTTCACAGACCTCAAGCGGACAGGTTACGAAAATTTCATAGAAATCATCTTCTCCGACAACTTCTCTGGCCATATCCCGATCTGCAATAAGTGGTGAAATAAATGCGCACATGCATATGGTGCTATTTTCTATAAAAAGCTTAGCCACCTCAGCGATACGTCTGATATTTTCTGTACGGGCTGCGGAAGAAAAACTTAGATCACTGCAAAGGCCATGACGGACATTATCCCCGTCAAAGACGTAAGCTCTCATGGAGGAGTCAAAAAGTTTTTTCTCCACTCCGTGAGCAATGGTTGATTTTCCCGATCCGGACAAGCCGGTAAACCAAAAAACAGCAGACTTATGCCCGTTAAGCTCTTCCCGGTCTCGACGTGAAACCTCTCCTCTGAACCTTTTAATATTTCTATCCACGATTATCCTCACCTATTTTATGCAAATGAACATCACGCTGCGGGAAAGGTATTTCAATACCAGCTTCGTTAAATTTTTTGTAGATCATCTTATTCAACCCATGAATAAGTCTACCCCGGTCATGTGGACGTGCTGCCCAGCAGAGCAATTCAAAATCCAAAGACGAATCTCCAAAAGAACGAAACCTGACCCGAGGTTCCGGAGACGGTATAGCCAATGAATTGGAATCAGCCAGTTCCATTAGAATCGACTCCACCTGATTTATATCTGACCCGTAAGCCACTCCTATTTTTATCCGCACCCTGAACGCCGAATAGGGCATACTCTGATTAACGACTTTGCCGTTGGTAATCACTGAATTGGGAATGGTAATCATAATATCATCACGGGTGAGCAGGCGAGTACTGCGCATACCCACGGCTTTGACTTCGCCCCTCTCGCCATTCTCCAGCACTATATAGTCCCCGGCTCTGAAAGGCCTATCCATAAAAATGGATACACCGCCAAAAAAATTCGCAAGGGTTTCGCGTGCAGCCAAAGCGACCGCGACACCGGCAATACCAGCAGAAGCAAAAATAGCAGTCACCGGAATACCGAAAGCTCCACCCACATTATAAAAAAGCACAAAAATAAGACCGAATGTAACCAGCCTGCACAGCAGTTTTATAACATCTGCATCGAGAGCCTCTTCTTTAATTTTAGATGAATAAATGATTCCCTTCATAACAATGTTTCCGGTCACAAGTATTGCAACGCTGGCGTAAAGAGCAAAGAAAAATTCCATTCCCATAGTTAAAACAGACAGGACTTCTCCGGTGATATTAATCTGCTCATCGGAAATATATTCAACCAGAACACAAAGAGACATTCCATAAAAAGGGAAAATTAAACGATCTATCTGTTTATAAGGATTGCGTTTTTTGGTTTTCAATTTACGATGCCAAATCAAAACCAGCCATAGACTCAAAGTTGCTAAACCCAAAATTATAAATAGAGCCATCCACTGCCAAAGAGCTTGATTTAAATAGCCTTCCTTCATCCACTCAGGCAGTTTTTTTAAAAAACCATCAGGAATCATCCACCCAGAAGAATATATGTACTGCTCATAAAATCCGGTATAATCCTCACCTTTCTCCGCCTTGTAAGGCATGTGTTTGACTTCCCTGTAAAAAGAGCTCAATCGCCTGACAGTGTCAGGAGTAATAAGGTAAGACCCCATTCTCGGACCATCAGGGGCCTTCCCGATAGTAATCTCAGTATGAGGAATTCTCCATAATTTTATATTCTGAGCCCGAGCTTCACGCTTATCAGGAACATCTTCATAAGCTGGCAGTTGGATGCGATCCATAATTTCACGCAACAACAAAACAGATTCAACGCTGACATCGCTTAACAACGTAGGAGGAACCCTGCTGAAATCGAAACAGCGAACAGCCCTTTGAAAATACTCCCGCATCAAAGTTTCATCTTCTTCATCAGCGGTAGCAGCATCATAAAGGTCGTCAGTATATCGTATAAAGCTCTCTAAAGTAGATCTTGGACTGGAAGTGTCCGGCGGTTCTAACGGGAAAAATTTTGATGCATAAGCTGAAGAGGATATACAAAAAAACAGGCAGCTGACGGAAAAAAAACATTTTAAACGACTGAACATAAATCTCCCCTTATTTAAACTCAGCAAACATTACCACAAATCCACCCAACAACGCCAACAGCTGTCAACCATGAAAAAAGCCACTTATACTTACATATAAGTGGCTCAGCAATTTTATACAATCTGACTGCTTAAGCCAGATAATCAACCAGAACATCCCAGATACGCTCAGCAGCGTGCCCGTCCCAGCCATCAATTTTAGGCGCCGGATTCCCAGTATTTTTAAGTGCATTACCGACTTCGCGCAGGACATTATCTCCTGAAATGCCGGCAAGAATATTTGTCCCCTGTTCCACAGTGACCGGACGTTCGGTATTTTTACGGACTGTGACACATGGTACACCCATGGCTGTTGTTTCCTCCTGCAGACCGCCGCTATCAGTAATCACAACCTGTGCATCTTTCCAAAGGAACAGGGATTCTCTGAAAGACAAAGGAGGAAAAGTATGAACATTTTCAGAAAATGAAATGCCGAACTGCTTCATCATCTTCTCGGTACGTGGATGGATCGGAAAAAGAAGCGGCAGATCTTCAGAAATTTTATTGAGCGCAGTCACGATTCCTTCAAGCACGTCCCTGCAATCCACATTGGAAGGACGGTGCAAAGTCATAAATCCATATCGACCGATTTTCTCTTTCAGTTCGCGACACTGATAGTTTTCAACAACTTCGGGTCCCAGTCGCTCTGTATTATGAAAAAGGTTATCGATCATCACATTGCCCACATGAAAAATACTATCTGCGCTCTTGCCTTCACGAAGCAGGTTATCGCGACCATGGGCCTCTGTTGTGAAGAACAGATTGCTGATGGAATCAGTAACCATCCGGTTGATTTCTTCAGGCATATCCATGTCACCGCTTCGTAATCCCGCTTCAACATGAGCTACCGGTATATGCAGCTTGCGGGCAGTCACAGAGCAGGCCAGTGTGGAGTTTACATCACCAACCACCACAACCAGATCGGGCTTTTCTTCCATACACATTCTTTCAAATGCGATCATAATCGCCCCGGTCTGCTCTGCGTGAGTTCCGGTAGATTTCCCCATATTGAACTTAGGCTTGGCAATATCAAGGTCCTCAAAGAAAACCTGTGACATCTGGCGATCATAATGCTGCCCAGTATAAACCATCTCACATTCTATAGAATCAATATTCCGCGCAGCTCGAAAAATAGGAGCAACTTTCATAAGATTGGGACGCGCACCAGCAACGAGAAAAACTTTCTTCATGTCATTTTCCAAATTTATTAATTAGGGCCAAATAACTTGGCCTGTAATTCATCTAAAGTACGGCAACTCTCAGACTGAAATATTGGACCGTAACCCAGACGCTGAGCCTGCTTCATACGTGTTTCACCGCCTGAGGCAGGCCTGATACGGCCATTCAAATCAACTTCACCCCAGAACACAGCTCCTGGCTGCAATGGCCGATCATAAAAAGATGAAAGCACCGATGCCACAACTCCCAGATCGAGTCCCGGGTCACGCATGGCCAATCCGCCACCGATCTTGGCATAAATATCGAGCTGACCCAAGTTCAAATTAAGCCGTTTTTCCAGCACTGCCAAAATAAGATTGAGTCTGTTGGTATCGAACCCCAAAGCTGTACGTCTGGGTATGGAAAGAACAGTACGGCTGGCAAGAGCCTGTACTTCCACAGCGAAAGGCTTGTGCCCGTCCATCGCCATGACCACAGAAGCACCTGAACATGAATCGTCCCGGTCCCCTAAGAAAAGTGTAGATGGATCTTCAACTATTTCCATGCCAGATTCACGCATGGAGAAAACAACCAGCTCATCACTTGGGCCGAACCTGTTTTTGAGTACGCGCATAATACGCATCATGTGCTTGCGGTCCCCTTCAAGATAAAGAACCGTGTCCACCATATGTTCCAATAACTTCGGACCGGCAATCTGCCCGTCTTTGGTAACATGGCCCACTAACACAAGCGTTGTACTTGTTTTTTTAGCAGCCTCAACAAGCTCCGAAGAAACAGCACGCACCTGACTGACACTGCCGGGAATACCGTCAGCTCGAGGGGAGGTCAAAGTCTGCACGGAATCCACAATGATAAGGTCTGGTTTATCCGGCCCTTCCAGTATGGCAAGAGCCTCTTCCCCGTTAGTTGAAGCCACTGCCAGCAGGCCGGAATCTAGCAGCCCCAGTCTTTCGGCGCGACCTCTGATCTGGGCCAATGATTCCTCACCTGAAAAATATACTGCATGGTTGCCCATCTGAGCCTGCGCCGCCGCTAGCTGAAGCAGCAAAGTGGATTTTCCGATCCCCGGTTCACCGCCCAACAGAACAGCCCCCCCCGGGACAAAACCTTTACCAAGAACTGTATCCAAAGGTTTGAAACCAGTAGACCGGGCCTCTGTGTGCTCAACAGGAATATCAGACAACGATATCGCCTGCGGACCTGATGGAGAATGGACTATGCCGCCTTTACGCTTAACAACAACCTTTTCCTGAAGCGTATTCCATTCACTGCATCTCGGACACTGACCCTGCCACTTAAGAGCCTGAGCCCCGCAGTTAGAACAGATAAATACATCTTTTGTTTTCATATGGCTTGCCTCCGGCGGTCAAAGGGGAAGGGAAAAACTTTTTTCCAAAGCCCAAAAGTCTTTCCCCTTCCCCTTTGGATTCCCCATCCCCTTTTCAAAATGCTTTAGTTGTACATTGCCAAATATAAAATGGGGAGACGCTGACATAAAAAGTCAGGCCTCCCACAATTAATTTATTATAATCAATTTTGAATCACTAAACCTCAGACTCAACCCAATTAAAAATTTTGGGAGAGGCCAAAGGCCACACCAAAATCAAATCTATTTTTTAGGCGGCTCTTTTGCTTCCACTACGTTGATTACGTACTCTTTGACTGCAGGTGAGGGCTTGAAAAATACAACCATGAAAGGTGTATCCATGCCCGGCTTAAGCAGTGTGTTGTTGGAAAGCACCCCGACTTTTGAAGCAAGTCCGGCTTCGATTTCTTCCTTGGACTGAACTTCGAGCTGGAAAAGGGAAAGAGTGTTCCCGCAGAGCAGACGTCTGGAATCGAGAACCTGACCTTTATCATCAAAAAGCTGCGCTTCAACTTCGATAAGCTCTTTGGGCTTGGAAAAATTATTGACCACTTTTCCTTCGATGATAAAAAGCTGTCCAGCCTTGTCATTGTTCACATAGAACTGACGCAAATCTTTAAAAGAGAACTTGTTGAAACGTTTGGACGGAGGTTCTTCCTGATCGCTCTTTCCTGCATCATCAGAAGTCACAAACGGTACGCTGAAAGGCAGATTTTCCCAGAGCTTGAAGTACCAGGCTGCGCCAGCTCCGCCACCAAAGAGAAGCAAAAGGATCAAGGTGATTATCAGTCCCTTGCCTTTTTTCTTTCCTTTCTTTTTGCCGGGCAGAGCGTCAAGGTCATCATCAAGATCGAATCCGGCTATTTCACCATCGTCAAGTGAAAGTCCGTCATCCTCATCAAAATCTTCTTCCTCAACATCGTCATCGTCGTCGAAATCATCATCTTCAACGTCGTCTTCTTCTACTTCTTCGTCATCACCGAAAAGTTCATCCTCGGAGAAATTTTCACCTTCTTCGTCATCACCAAAAAGGTCATCGTCATCGAAGGGTTCATCGTCATCAGAGTCAGCGTCTACAACAGGTTCGTCAGCTTCCTCGTCTTCATCACCGAACAGTTCGTCATCTATATCAAAATCATCTTCCTGTGCAGGAGATTCATCAGCAGGTTCTGCAACAGGCTCATCATCGTCAAAAAGATCAGCACCGATTTCAGCATCGTCTGAATTATCTCCAGATCCGAAAAGATCATCTTCTAAATCACTACCGGAAGAAGATTCACCCCCGTCGACATCACCAAAAAGGTCATCATCGAGTTCATCACCAAGCTCATCTTCCGCTTCCCCGAACAAGTCATCATCAATAGACGAATCCTCTCCCTCGGGAGCTTCCGGTTCCGGCTCTGGTTCCGGCTCTGGTTCCGGCTCGGGGGCTGGTTTAGGTTGTGGCTTAGGTTTGGGCGCAGGAGGAGCCTGTTCCTCGGGAGCCTGCTCTTCTTCGAGCAAAGACGTGACTTCGTCTTCCGGCTCT
>JMSU01000284.1_pt1 | contig 15440 bp, 16 predicted proteins | sample 179011 | NCBI WGS metagenome assembly JMSU01 (sample SAMN02769580, study PRJNA246767) | bioreactor metagenome | isolation source: Culture-1 Bioreactor ArsB derived from microbial biomass from the upper 2 cm... | place: Germany: Bremen | collected day 87 after inoculation
AATTAACTTAAATTCAATCTTACTATTACTATATAATATAAGTTGAATTTTAAAATGAGTGATGTATAGCATATTTACTTGTTTAATAAACTCAAAATAAGATGATTTTAGAATAACACATTTCTATTAAAACCATAGTTAATTAAAGAGCTAAGATATTTTCTTAACTCTTTATTGATATTTCATTTAAAATGTATTTTATGGGATATCCCATCTTGAGAAACCATTTGTTTTACCGTTACTATAGGAATAGGTAAGACTTTCACCTCATTACGCATTCCATCAAAGTTTTATTACTCTATTTTTATCATATAATTTCCAACTTTTTTACGGCAGGGAAAAGAGTCAGGTTAGAAAGCGTATTTTTTCCATACCTAATACATATGATTCATAGAATTTTCTTATATATTCTAGCCTGACACTCTTCTACCTATTAGCACATCAGTTTCAGCTAATTACTTTACTAAATTACTTAAAAAAGTGTCTCAGTTTTTCTTTAAAGGGTTTATTAGTACAATCTTTTTCACACATCTCCAGTACTTGCTCTGCTATATTACTATTCCTACTACCAAAATCCCTGCGCACATTTTCTGTGCCTGTTATTGCAACCAACACTTTTGTCTGATGGTCGCCAGCCTCTGTGAGTTTAATATAATATGGAACATATCCTCCACCATGATTTAGGAATGACGCAAAGGTTACTCCACCATAGGGTGAAGTGACACCAAAATAAATTTTGACTCTATCCCCTTCCACTGTTCTCAAATCTTCTGTATGCTCAATTTCCCACTCAAGACCTATAAGATTTGATTCTAGCCTTTTTTCAATATATGCTAAGGGGTCCTCTATAGTAGATTCCATGATTTCTGCTATCTTCATTAGCATTCACCACCATTAATTTTTTTGTCTTTCTCATGTTCTGACAATATTTTAACACCTTTATTATCAATAGAAAAGGCAACATCAGGTTCATAAATATCTCACCTATCGATTAAAGTATTGACATCAATAAGAACAGTTGATTTCATGTCAAACTTTTTATATCCTAAATTACAATTTTATCATTAGTATACATATTCTTTTTTATTCCATTTCACACATATATGAATTCCTATAAGATAATCTGCTAGAATATTAAACATGACAAAATTGCCTATTAAAGATGCTAATTAATTTAAAAAAGGTGACAGTATCTTCGTGAACTGCCACCGCTTTTACTTTCTATCTAAATTCGAACAATTTAGCAACCTCAACTTCCAGTGCCTCAGCAATATCAAACATTGTAGAAATAGAAAATGATTTTTTCATATTAGGGGCTTCAATCTGACTCAAATGAGTTCTACTTATATGAGCTTTTTCAGAAAGAGCCATTTGTGACAAACCGCTAAGCTTTCTATAGTAAGCTATATTTAATCCTAATTGTTTGAATTTCTTTGCATGTTTTTCCATAGTTAATCACCTCTATATTAAGTTTACTTAGTAAAAATGATTGCTTAAACAATATAGTGTTATGCATTTGCACTAAAATATATTGCAAAAGCCAATTAAAAGAAGTAAAATATAATATAATGATTGGCAAAGGAGAGGATTGGATTGATGAAAAGACAATATAGAGATGTAATTAAATTGTCAAGGGAATTTGAGGTTGAGAAGAAAATAAATGAGCTGCGTTCAAAACTAAATAAGGCTCTTGAATCCAACATAGATACACATGAAATTATCAATCTTAGCCAAGAATTAGATAAATATATTGCATTTAAACAACGTAAATTGGTAGAGAAAATAAATGATAAATAGAAGAGATATTTATTATATATTCTAGCCGGTGACCCTCTTCTTAACAATTCAACTTTTCAACCCTTAACCGCTTTGGCTTCTAATTGACGTGGCAAACAAAACGTTCCTTTACCTTCTTACTTGCTTCAACTTTATATTGTCAACAATCCCGTTTTTTTTGATGCTTTACTCTAATTATGCTTCTATAAGCCATTAAGGGGGTACAGACCGCCAAATACAAATTTACAACGTTAATACATATATTACCATTTTTACATGATGACACGGTAGCTGACATGTACTACAAAGTAAATTCTAATGATCATCAAGAGTAAAGGGGGTACGGCAACGATTACACGTTATCTTGACTATATAGTGAAAATCCTAGTGTTTTCAAGATATTCACGTTGTTTATATATACACAAAGCAAACTAAGACCTTTACGCACCGTTTGCCATTGACATGGAGCCTCTGTAGGTATGATTCTTAGCCCTAAATGGATAGCGAGAGAAAAAGGGCTATACCATTTTGCCAGGATATCATACCTCCTTCTCCATGTAAATGGTTCGCTTCGCCAAACTACTTTTTGTTAGGTACGTAGTTTACTTTGATTACTGTGAAAAATCAGTATAGATAAATAGTAATCAAAGTACAAAATAAGGCTAAAAATGTTACTTTGTATACTATGTTTACTATAATTTTAGGTAGTATAGTTAACGTGTAAATGGTTGCCGTACCCCAATTTTAGCCAATGGTGTGAAAATAATAAAAAAAATTATTATTGGGATAAATCTTTTTATTATCAGAATAAAAACCGACGATGAATTCTGTACTACAAACCATACAATTAATAAGGTTTTAGTTAGCTCTGCTTATGGTTACAAGCCCGATTAATTGTAAAACAGTCTTGTAAATATATGAATTAGAAGATGATGAATAAAATAATGGGGTGGGAATTATGAAAGAAAAATTTACTATTCAAAGTCCGATGGCACCACCTTGGTTAATGTATCCTGAGATAATGAGAGGTAGCATTGGCTGGAGGATGGGATATGGCGAAAGTTATGCAATGAAACTATACGAATGGCTAGACTAATTACCTGAAGAAGAAAATAAAGCTTACGAAGAAATGTTTCCTGGGCCTAAATCATGGAGAGGCTTCTATGGTGAATTAGAAATAGATTATGATGAATATTTCTTTGAATATAAAGAGTACTGGACAGATCTTTGGGAGAAAGAAGGAATACCAAAATATGACCTAAATAGCTTGATAAATGTCTATAATAAAGGCCAAAACTTAGATTATATATTATTCTGGGGTCATCAGCCGGCTAAGAATGGAAAAATAACAAAGTCATGCCTTAGTCAATGGTGGATGTCAGACTTTAGAATTAATTTAAATACATATTGTTGTATGGAGCAATATATGATGGCAGAGAAGGCAAGACTATTTGGAGATAATGAGATAGAAAAAGAAATAATGGAATGTAAGGATCAGAAGAAGATTAAAGAACTTGGACGAAAGGTTCATAATTTCCATGAAGAAATATGGGATAAGATAAAATACTCGATTATCTTAAATGGAACCTACAATAAGTTTATACAAAATGACGATTTAAGAGAATTTTTAATTAGTACTGGAGATAAAATTATAGTTGAAGCAAGCCCATATGACAAGGTATGGGGAATAGGTATGCTCTCAAGTGGTGAAGGAGTAGAAAATCCTAATAATTGGATGGGCGAAAATCTTTTAGGCTTTGCCCTTATGGAGGTAAGAGAAGAGCTTAAAAGAGTTTGCAAGAATTATAATAAAATCAATTTAACGGATCTGCATAAGTAGAAAAGATGATCAGAGCAGCCTATGGAGATAGTGAAAATTTATGTTAAGGAGGTGATGTATGGATATTATTGCAACAAATGAGAGCGGCGCCTGCGGTTTCAATCGTGGGATTGAAGCAAGATAATATTTGAATAACTTATTGTAGTTCATTATCCAATTGATAGGGTGTTTACATTCAAAGTGTAAAATAACTACATATAACATAGCAATTCCCAACATGATCATTATAAGGGTAGAGGATTCAAAAATCATGTTGGGAACTGCATGAAGCTTAACGGACATATTTTGAATTAGCAAGCATGAGTCAAAGAGCAATTTATAGTAGAAACTCATACCTTGACATGTGTGGTGGAGCTCTACACGTTTAAACCTCATTGACTAATTTGTTTACTGTACAGAAAACTAGACAGTTCTTAAGAACTGTCTAGTTTCATATAGCTTAATCTTAGCAATATAGTATTTGGGATATAGTCCCTATATAAAGGTTCATAGATAACTTTGAACTAGTATTTTATCCGCTTTCATAGATAATAGAAGTTGAAATCCTTATAATATGCTTCAAGCAAACTCCAATTCTTTTCTAAGCATTAATATAACACCTAGAAGATGCGTCAATACAAATGCTATAGCCAATGCTCTTAAGTGTCTGAGTAGATAGTATTTGCCTTAACATTTTATTTGCTTTTTACAATATGTTTTACTGGTACAACTAACTAAATTGTATTTGAATTTTTAGAATTTTTATTGAATAATATAACCTTTTACATTCCAGTATGGAGTAGGGTTTGGATTTTCTAAAGTATAGTCACTTACACTTTTTGCATAAGTTTCTTTTCTCCCTGAACGGACTTCTACATGTGTATGCGTATTCATATTTTTACCACGATTACTCTCTGTTCCAATAGCAGTTCCCTTTTTTATGGTTCCTTCTTTAATATTTGGATCTAAATGAAGATATATAACAGTCATATCTCTAGTTTCATCGTATATATAAACACTAGATAGAGAACTGCTAAGTCTTTTGTCATCGCCTTCTACAACTTTAATTACTTCCCCGTCGATTAAAGAATAAATAGTTGCACCTTTATAGCGAGCAAAATCAATACCTTCATGCATACCTGGTGTATTATTATATCCATTGTATCCACAAGTAATCTTACTTGAAAGGTTATTATTCTTATATAAGCCTCTAGTTAATGTTTGAGGTGGATCTGCATCTGTACTTGCATAAATCCATCCGATTTTATATCCACCACCGGTAATACTATACATAATTTGTGCTTTACCATCACTTATTGGTGTAAGCATATAAAAATCTTCTGTAGTATCAACTGTTCCAAAGGGTTTTTTCATGTCTGAACGTCTATAAACAGTTTTATCATAACTAATAGAGATTTTTTTTGCGTAATTACTATTGCTGAGTATGGCAGTTTTTTTTGCGTAAGCTGTTTTGTAGCCACTATATATAGGATATTTAACCTTCCAATATGTACTGCCAGAAGCATCTACAACTTGGCATACATCACCTGGATCAATATAGCCAGTATCTTTTTCATCAGGTGCTAATCTTGTTGGTACTCTAGTATCTTCTAATGTGTAAAATTTTGCTCCTGTAAAATCAGGCGAAGCATCCGATTTTATTGTTACCTGTGCATAGCTGGATAGAGTAAAACAACAAAGGAACGATAGAAAAAGTAAAAAAGTTAACAATTGTGTTCTTCTTTTCATATTGGAACCTCCTGTCATTATTTATTAAATTGAAGTCAGCCATCGCATATAAGGATTTAAGATTAACAACAATATTATAGCATATAAATACAAAAATGTAAAAATAATGAAACAAAAATCATTTTCTTTTTCAGAAATTTTTAAAAATAGGGCTTGTTACATAGCCATCAAGCAACAAATAGCAATAGTGGAAATTTTACGTTGAATCTTTATGTATATTAAGAAACTTCGAATGCAAACTAAGAAATGGATTTTAATAGTGTCCTAACAACTAGAAATAGGACATTATTTGATTGCATACAGTGAGGCATATGAAAGAATCCAGTAAAAGTTAATACTTCATATTATCCTTTTATCTGAACCATACCTTTGCCTAGCTATATAATCTATCGTAAAACTGAAAACCTGACTATTTCACCAATACAGAAATGCTTTTAGCACAAATAAAGGCAAAGTTAGGAGAAGATCAAACAAATTATTTTGCTTCTCTATCTGAATTCGAAAGGGGTGCGACTTGTTGCTAGACAAAGGTAAGCGTGGGTTTACTACAAAACTAGCGTAATCTTATAAATAAGATTATAACTATTATCACGATAGGTAGAATGATAGGGTAACGCCTTGAAATGCCTTCCCAAAGCTACGACGTGCATTGAATTGAGTAAACAATGATTTGTACGAAGCTCGTTAAAGGGGCTTAGAATACACCCTAACGGATTATGCCGAGGAAATGCGAACTAGAGGTAGTCGAGTGTATTATGGGTCTAGGGTCGGAAAATATCTATGGTTAGAATGCTATTAAATTAGCTGACGAAGTTGGGAATGTACGGGTCTAAACGAATAATATATAGAAATGTATATAACACAAACTGTGTTGTAAGTATGGTTGAGTAAAACTCTCTTTTATGAAAATCCATATAGTATTGAAGGTACTATCAAGCTTACAGGCTTATACCAACGACCTAAGGATATAAATGTAAAGATAGTGATAATGGAACAAGGGAAGCTTAGAACACAGAGATTTTACTGTCTGCGAAGTGTTGATAAGGAAAATCTAATGATATAACTTATCTTAATCTAAGTGAAAGTGGTGGCATGTAGCTGTTATGTATTCTGTAATGGAATATTAGCAATAGCCACTAGACAGGTTATTTAGACATTAATTAAATATTGAAAATTTGTGGTTCGAGTAAGACTAAGAGAAATGAAACCTTGAAGGGAGTAATTGACACAGACTAACATGAAGAACTTGAAGAAAAGGCAATTACTAAGAAATAATGAATATTACTCAATGCAAGAAATATTTGACAAACTATATGATTCAGCTTGTAAAGGATGAAAATTTAAGAATCTAGTTGAAATTATTAAATCAAAACAAAATATTTTATTAGCATATAGGAATATCAAAAAGAACAAAGGATCTAAGACTTCGGGAACAGATAAAAGAACTATTCAATGGTTAAAGTCTATGAATGAAGATGAATTTGTAGTCTATATTCAGAATAAATTTGATAACTATTTCCCCAAAAGCGTAAGAAGAGTGGAGATTCCTAAACCAAATGGCAAAACAAGACCATTGGGTATCCCCTGTATTGACGATAGGATTATACAGCAATGTATTAAACAAGTGTTAGAACCAATATGCGAAAGTAAATTCTATAAACATAGTTATGGTTTCAGACCAAATCGGTCAACAGAACATGCAATAGCAAGAAGCATGAGATTAATTAATAAAAGTCTATTACATTATGTAGTTGATATAGACATCAAGGGATTTTTCGACAATGTAAACCATACCAAACTATTGAAACAGCTATGGAACTTAGGGATTAGAGATAAAAACTTACTTTGTATATTGAAAAAGATACTTAAATCAGAAATAGAAGGAGAAGGGATTCCAACAAAAGGAACATCTCAAGGTGGAATCATAAGTCCATTATTATCCAATGTAGTGTTAAATGAATTAGATTGGTGGATAAGTTCGCAATGGGAAAATTTTAAAACAGAACATGACTACACCTATATGCGAAAAGATGGCAGAAAAGATTTTAGTTATAAATTTACAATAATGAAAACTACCAACTTAAAAGAAATATGGTTAGTAAGATATGCTGATGATTTCAAAATATTCTGTAGAGATTATAAGACAGCCGTAAAAATATTTAAGGCAACAAAAATGTGGTTAAAAGAAAGATTAGGGTTGGATATTAGTAACGAAAAATCCAAAATAACCAATCTTAGGAAAAACCACACCGAGTTTCTTGGTTTCAAACTGAAAGCTAAAATCAATAAACAGAAAAAGAAATATGTCTGTCAAAGTCAAATGAGTAATAAAGCAATGCAAAATACAATTGCTAAGTTAAAAGAGCAAATCAAAAGGATACAAAAAGAGCCTACTGCTAAACAAGTATCCAAATTAAATTCTATGATACTTGGTAGCCATATGTATTACAGAATTGCTACACAAGTATGTACTGATTTTAAAAGAATAAATTTCTTAGTCAATAAAATCCTGAATTGCAGATTAAAGAATTATATAAGAGACAAACCTAAATTCTCCAAGACATACAAGAAATTATACGGAAGTTACAATGGTAGAGTTAAAACTATTACGGACATAACTATTTTCCCAATCTATGGTATAAAAACAAAGAACCCTATGAATTTCAGTCAAGGGATTTGCAGTTATACTGAAGTTGGTCGGATGAAAAAACATGGTAAATTGATTGGATACACCCATCTAATGGAGTATGTATTAAACAATAAACACGAAAGTCAAACAACAGAATTTCATGATAATAGTTTATCATTATTGGCTGGACAAAGAGGTAAATGCTTTGTAAGTAAATTACCATTAGAAATTGGAAATATGGAATGTCACCACAAACTACCCAAACAATTTGGTGGTACTGACAAATATAAAAATCTTGTATGGTTAAAGTATGAAGTGCACAAATTAGTACATTGTACGGAGAAAACTACTATTGATAAATATATGGAACAAATATCTTTGGATAGTCAAGGTATAAAACGTCTTAATTCTTTAAGAGAACAAGTTGGAAATTCAATTATTTAATTAGAAATAGATAATTTGTTGGAACGCCGTATGAGTTGGAAACTCTCACGTATGGTGTGAAGGAGGGGAAAAACTGGCGATCACTTCAAAAGTTTACCTATTCCTATATATTACTAGAGAAAGAACCTTAGCTAGGCTTTCATCCGCAAGAGCCAGGTGAAGAGTCGGTGGTAGATCACCTATAATAGATACTAATAAAATTTCTATGGCAAGTCCATGATAGTCGACAAAAGTATCTCTGTTAAAGGTATATGCAAAGCTTTGAGCGTGTCAAAATCAACTCTTTACAAATACTTGAACGAAGATAAAAAGGTATAACTTTTCCACTTCCCAAATTATACAATAAGTTTTATCTGGTGACACAGATGTAGGTTTTACTGCAAAATAAAGAATGGGATATATTATACATAGATAATATATCCCATTCTTTATTTTGCTTAGAGTTAACTTGTTGAAATCTTTATTTATGCAATTAGTTCGTAAAATAAAAAAATTGTATCTTGATTTATCTATACTGATTGGGGTACAGACCGCCAATGTAAATTTACAACGTTAAGACATATATTACCATTTTCACATGATGACACGGTAGCTGACATGTACTACAAAGTAAATTCTAATGATCATCAAGAGTAAAGCAGAGACACATATGAATAAGTCATTTCATACTTTTTCTATTATTAGCTTTTCTAATTAGCAAAACTCTATCTCTCAAAAGCTTATAATAATTCAAAAAAGGTTCTAGTTCTACGTAAAGCTTTTTATTGGACCAGTTATTCTTTTTTCCTTGCATGAGAATTTGTCCAAACTCCGCAAATTGATTTAGGTACTCCATTTTTTCTTGAAAACTAAGAAACTCCAAATCTTCATCTGTGATCTTAAAATTCATTTCCTTCTGTTTCATTTCTTTTTTTCTCATAATCTTTAATTCTCCTATAAAATGTATTAGGTTTCATATTTACTTTTTTCATAAATTTTCTAGCAGTTATTTCATTAGCCTTCCATTTTGCATATAGTTGCTTAAACTCTTGTGTTATTTCTTGTTTTGGTCTTCCAAATGTAACCCCTTTTTCTTTAGCTATTTCAATCCCTTCTTTTTGCCTTTGCCTAATATTTTCCCTTTCCATTTCGTACATAGAAGCGAATACTGTCGCCATCATTCGTCCAGCCGGTGTTGTTGTGTCTATAGGCTCTTTTAAGCAAACAACCGAAACACCTTTACTTTGAAATATGTCCATGAGTTCTAGAAAATCCCTTGTGTTTCTTGCTAGTCTTGATATAGACTCAAAATAAACCATATCACCTTCACGAACAAAACTAAGAAGCTCCTGTAGCTGTGGTCTATTTGTGTCTTTTCCGCTTAACTTATCTATATAAACTTTTTCTACTCTCGCTTGTAATGCTTTTACTTGTCTGTCTTCTTTCTGGTCTTTGCTTGATACCCTAATATAACCTACTTTCATTTTCTCTACTCCCTATACAATTCATTTGATACTTATATTATATGAGAAGTATTTCAAAATTTCAAATTGCATTATGAAACATTTCTAAAGTGTGTTTTTGAGTTTTTGACATATCAATATCCTTATGTTTTTAAATGTGTCAATAAGTACACTTTTTGAAATGATTTATTTTTTTATACTCTCCTAATCGTACTTCCTTTCCTACATATGTTTCTTCTTATCCAAAAGTACCTTTACACTCTACAAAAGTCAACAAATGGCTATTTGTTGACTTTCGTAAAGTGCTATTAAAACCTTGATATAGCTTATCAATGGAGTTTTTTAAAGATTCATTATTCTTCAATGTCAATTTACGGGTTGGAAAATCAATAAAAAATATATTTCTGAGAACTGTCATTGAATGGAAATATACAAGTTCTTCATAAATTTATGATATTTTGATAAAAATTGACAAGCCATGAACCTTGCAAATACTTTATTAGCAAAAAATGACAAAATAAGTCAAAAGCCACCCGTTTACGAATTTGACCTCAAAACAGTTTCTAATTATTAAAGGGCTATTTAGATGTATGTGACAGAAGGGGGAATTGACATAGGAATATATGAATTAATTGAAAGGGCAAAAAAAGGAGATAAAGAAACTGTAGTAGATGTTTTTTCAAGATTTAACAGGACTATAAAGAAACTAAGTAAGAAACTCAGATATGAAGAGGCAGAAACAGATTTAATAATAGCCTTTCTAGTGATAATTAAAGAAATGAATCTAAAAAAGTTTAAACCGAAGGATGAGGGTGCAATTGTTAAATACATATATTGCTGCTTAACAAATGAATATGCTGATCTGTATAAGAAAAAGAAAAAAGCGTTAGAAAACAACTACATCTTTGAATCTGAAATCTATACTATACCTGACAATAGGCATGAGGATGTAGATAGTAAATTATTTGTATCTGCGCTTATTAATCCTTTACCATCTATGCAAAGGAAGGTTATAGAGAAAAGGTTTATACAGGGCTTTTCAGATAGTGAAATTGCCATTTCGCTTGGAGTTTCAAGACAAGCAGTAAATAGTGTTAAAAATAGAGGACTTAACAATATGAAAAAAGCATTAGCGAAATAGAGGTGAGAAGAAATTGGAAGATAAAATTCTAGAAGTAGCATCTACCCAAGGGATATGGGCGACACTTACGGTAGCCCTGATTTTTTATATTTTAAAGAATCAAGAAAAAAGAGATCTTCGTCAAGAGGATAGGGAGAAAAAATATCAAGAGATTATATCGAATTTAACGGACAGGTTTAATTTAATTGAAGAAGTCAAAAGGGATGTTGAAGAGATAAAGGAATATGTTTTTAAAAAAGAAGCCTAAATCAAGTAAATTACTTGTTTGTAGCAAACAACAAAAAAGTTTTTAAAAAAATTTTAAATTAGGGGTTTACATTTTGGGCAAAAAAACAGTCTTTATATATATGAGAGGTGCTTAACCGGTTAAACTTTCTCAGTTAAAAATATATAGGATGTGTTAGCAGGATGAAGATTATAGAGAGTAATTTGAAATTTAGAAACAAACTAAAAAAACTTAAAGAGCCTTCTATGATAATAATTCATCATGCTGCACATAGTAGTGCCACTGTATTAGATATACATAGATGGCATCTAGAAAATGGATGGAGTGGATTTGGATATCACTTTTTAGTAACTAAAGATGGACAAGTCCACAGGGGCAGGCCTGAAAATGCTATAGGAGCCCACACAAAGAGCTACAACAATATTTCTCTTGGTATATGTATGCAAGGGGGGGACTATGAAGTAGAAAAAATATCAGAAAAAGGATTTAAAGCTCTTATAGAATTATGCCAATATCTATGTGAGAAATACGATGTAGGCACTATAAAGGGCCATAGGGAATTGACTTCTACTAGGTGTCCTGGACTAAACTTTCCTTTAGTGGAAGTTAGGAATAAAGTGTTTAACTATTTTGATACATACACTGTCAAAACTGGAGACACTCTATGGTCTATAGCTAAATTATTTAATGTTTCAGTTGAAACATTGATGGAGTTAAATGGTTTGAATAGTAGTTTGATTAATTCTAATCAAGTACTTAGGATTATGTAAGAAATAAATTGCAGATACAGTAATAAAGTTAATTTCTAAAATCACTTGTAAACTGGTTTAAGCGTTATATAAAAAACAAAAAAATGAGGGAGAGATTTAATATGGCAACTTTATACGATGGAAAACAGAAAACAGGAAGTTTTACTTATGATGGTGATAATGACTATTTTTATATCACTTTCGACGAAGATGGAGAAGCTAATTTTTGGTCAGCACCAGTAGATCCTGCTATGGATATTAAAATGTATGTCTATAATAATGATGAGAACGATTTATTAGAAACAGAGCATAATAGGAACAAAGATAATCGAAATGTATTGATCCCCAAATTACCTGTTAAAGCTGGTACTGAATATAAAATAAGGTTAAGACACTATGGTGGACCTGAAGGTGATTATTATATTAAAGCTAAAAATTATCCTACTACTAGTATAATTGAATTTGACTATGAGATTGAAAGCATTAGTCCTGACAAGTCAGAACCCTTTAAAGTTGGTGATGGAGTTGAATTTGAAGTTGAAGTCTATAATTGTGAAAGAAGTGAAGGTCCTGATTACAAAGTACTCTTAAAAGATAGAAAAGGAAAGACAATAGCTTATAAAAATAGATCGTCCATAGGCGGAAAGAAAACTAAAACTACATCTTTAGCCACAACAATAAAAGAAGACGATGTGGTTGATGGAAAGGTCGAATTTAAGTTTGTTGTTGAATCTAGAGACTCTGATTATGAAGATTCATTTTCTAGTGATAATAAAAAAACTGTAAAGTATCAAGTAAAAAATTCCTCCTCTGAAAGTATTTATGCTAGGGATTTAGAAAGACACATTGAAGAATATACAGATTTTACTTGTGATGGTGTACGTGTTAAAATACCTTATTATATCACTCCAACAGGTACCAAGTTGTATGGTGGTAAGAAAACACCAGCACAAATAAAAACCTATTTACGCACTAATGCTTCATCGCCTTCAGATTATCAGGCATGTGCTAACAGAAATAAAAGATATACTGGAGTAGATTGTTCTGGATTTGTTGCATATGTATTAAATGAAACAACAAATGGAAAAATCCTAGCACATTGGAATACTACATATGGGAATGGTATTTTAGCACATAATTTAACAAATCCTTCTCAAGGAACAGTGATAAATAAGGCTAAAGATATGGTTCCTGGGTGTGTAATGGGAACCGCAAGAAATAGTAAAGGTAAAATTGGCCATATTATTGTTGTTTATAAAGTTGTAAAAGCCAATGGAAAGGTAACAGAAGTTCACTATGCTCATTCCAATGGCTCAAAAGGACCTCATAAGGGTTATGTTGAAATCAGAAATGAGAATCAAGATTTAGATGGAAGTTCTCAAGTTTGGCATGATATAGCTTATACAGATGCTCAAGCAAAAGGTTATTATAATCATACCATTTTGCTAGACTGCGTAAAAGGTCACATATCTTAATGAAATAAATAAAAACTCTCTACATAAATAATAGCTTCAGAAAAGCTAAATGTAGAGAGTTTTCATTCAATTAGACTAGACGGCTTCCTAATAAATGGTTCAATATATTTTTTGTCAACAATCACACTCCATGCCCCTGGTAACCCTACCTCATATTGTTCATCCATCTCTTTGGATATTGTGCCCCAAAGATAACCCTTTTCAGCTCTTAAAGTCTCACTATTTTCGATTAGCAAAGGTGTTCCTTCTTTTATCTTAACATCTATACCTATATTTGTGCCAAAGTCATCATAATAACCAAGATTATTTTTTTTCACCCAAGCAGACTGATACATGCATGAATCATAATAGACATTAGGAGTAACGTAATACCAATCTTCATATTCTCTTTTTATGGTGACTGCATTTCCTCTTGTCAGAGGAATAACTGGAGCTGAGTTGTCTATAGGACTTAATAAGCCATCGCAAGTACCAAGTATGTACATGATTTTATTATCAACACTTTGGATTATTTTAGAACCATTTTCCTGAATAGTCCAAGTAGGAATAATACCTTCTATAGATATACGAGTAAAAAACTCATCTTCCTGATCTAATATTTTAATTTTATGAGGGCTATTAGAAGAGTTTATACCATATGGATTTAGTATTGCTAAGGGTCCAGATGCAGGAACATAAGGGAAATTATTTAATTTATCATAAAGTAGTATTTCACAACCTTCTTTAAGTTGTATACTTTTCTCTTTTGCGGTTCCTATTACTTTTGTAGATGCATCTACTTTGTATGGCTTAGAAATTCCATTGTTTAATTTTTCGACATGCTTATACTGGTAGATATTGAGAAAAATGCTACAAATAATAAGTGTTATAAAAACTGAATCTCTTTTATTCATAATTTATTGCTCCCCTTCTGCAATTAACCATTAGTTTTACATAATTTAACTACTCAACAGCATTATAATACTACCACATTTCTCAGTTTTATAAAACCTCCTTATGATAAAACAATATAAAGTCGCGACTTGTATTATTTTACCATATTTCGGAAGTTAAATAAATACCTATTTTCAAATTTATTACATTTATACAATAAAAATCATTTAATTGTATAATTTTAATTATTTTTCAAATTCTAGCTTGTTCACTAAATCTTGATACTTATCTGTTTGATTTAGTTTATATTTTCCCTCTTTTAATTTTAGATTTTCATCCTTCATATATTTTTTTAATTTTTCGATTTCTGATGATGAAAGAAGTTGAATATGTTCGTTAGAATTTAAGTAATTAAAGTCTCTAATATCAGTGGTTTTAACAGTTATAGCGAATTCTTTGCCAATTTCTCCAATATCTACTCCTTCCATATTTACTGAATCAAAAGGACTTAATAATTTAAATACCACAAATAATAAAACTAGAACTCCAATTAATACAATATATTTTTTTGCACTCATAATTTAAAACCTCCTTTTTACATGTCTTCAATTTTACAAGTTAAACTAAAAAAAATAAAGCTATTTTTTCTCATTATTTAAAAATATTGTTAAGATATAGTTATTATTGGGAGTTTTATCGATTTCATTGTAACTATTCCAGTATTACCTTTTTTAGCAGAATCCCGAGCGTAACAACTTATGATTTAAGGATAAACTTAGTGAATGGTTTTTCGTGCTACAATAGATTTTGCGATGGAAAGGAAAATTTTCTATTACCCTTTTCCCTTCATCCATCGCTCAATTTTCCTAAAGCACGAAAAATAAAATTTAAAAATTTTTAGCGGAGCGTTCCATAGGAAAAAAAATTTGAGAGGGTTCGGGATACTTCCCGAATAAGGGGTATTAAACCCCTTATATAGAGAGTGAGAGTATAATAACTTGAAAAATATGAATAAAGCTTGTAATGGTAGTGTTTTAGCGATTTTGCGACCGTAGCAGATTCACTACGGTACCGTAGTGAATCTGCTACGGTCTTAAAATAAAAAAGAGCCTTAATA
>JMSU01000285.1_pt1 | contig 15368 bp, 15 predicted proteins | sample 179011 | NCBI WGS metagenome assembly JMSU01 (sample SAMN02769580, study PRJNA246767) | bioreactor metagenome | isolation source: Culture-1 Bioreactor ArsB derived from microbial biomass from the upper 2 cm... | place: Germany: Bremen | collected day 87 after inoculation
TTATATGTATTTCAATAAGTTTATATGATGAAATTTCTCTTAATAGTTTGAGGGGAGCCTATCATCCTGTTAACTTTCTTAATAAGATGATAGGCTGATAACTGACAGCTATCAGCCTAAAGATCACTGTTATTGCAGATACCTATTTACATCTTTTAGATCAATACCTGGATGAAGTGCAATATTTATTCCATTTGCTATAACTTGAGATATATCAGTTATAATCTTATCTATTTCTTTCGTTGTAACAATAACATTTGCTCCGTAGGGTTCCAAAACTTCTTTAATCAATGCGTACTTTTCTTCCTCTTTCATATCATCAAGTAGTTCGAAAAACTCAGAACCTTTTTCTGAATGACTTTTTAAAGCCTTAACAACCATACTGATAGTATCGTTTGTCATGGTTGCGGCATCTACTACAGTGGGGACACCAATGGCTATTACAGGTACACCTAGGGTTTCCTGATTTAATTGTTTTCTTGAATTTCCTACTCCAGAACCTGGGCTGATTCCCGTGGTAGCTATCTGAATAGTAGTACTTACTCTCTCCATTTTTCTTGATGCCAGTGCATCTATGGCAATAACCAAATCAGGAGAGGACTTCTCAACAATACCTTTGATAATATCAGTAGTCTCAATTCCAGTTGTCCCCATAACTCCTGGAGTAACACCACTAACCGCTGACATAGTTGGGTCATCTTTTTTATTGTACATTTTAAAGAAATGTCTTGTTATGAGTATTTTAGATATTACTTCTGGGCCAAGGGCATCAGGAGTTACATCCCAATTACCTAGTCCAACTACAAGGGTACTCATGTTCTCTTTTTTCGGTAGCAGCTCAACCAATTCCTTGGCCAGAGCTTTACTAACATTGTCCTTAAGGTCAGCATCAGCACTTTTTAAACCTCTAGCCTCAACTGTTATGTAGCTCCCTTTAGGTCTTCCCATTAGCTTACTCCCATTGTCATCAAGTACCTTCACTCTTGTTATTTCAACATCATTACCTTCTCCAGATTGTTCTACTTCAACACCTGGTATTTCCTGTCTTTTATTCTCCTTATATAACTCTCTAGATTCAACAGCTAAATCTGTTCTTACTTGAAACATAAGACACCTCCAATTTATATATGTGTTTAAACTTCTAAAACAAAACTATGTATGCTTATACGTTTTTTGTTTATAATAGAGATTCAAGTAACTCTATTAATTTATATACATACAAAACTCCCAGATGCACTGAGTATTTATATATGTATAAATTAAGTTTTACTAGGAACTCTATATAATAGAAAATATTAGTATAGAAGTTACAGGGTATTTGTATACTAATTTTTATCATACTTCTATTTTCTCTATAAACCGCTTAACCTATTCAAAAAAGAATATTTTTAAGCTCTTCTGGAAATAAAAATTATAGTAATTATTTTTTCTTGCATTTTAATAATAAACATGATAAAATTACACGTGTTAAAGAGCAAACGAGGGGGTGAAAATATTGGCTAATATTAAATCTGCTAAGAAAAGAATAAAGGTTATCGCTAAGAAAACTGAGCAAAGCAAGAGAAGAAAATCTATGGTTAAAACTGCAATCAGAAGATTTGATGAAGCAATCGAAACTGGAGATGTAACACTTGCTACTGAAAAGTTCCGTTACGCTCAGAAGAAGATTAACCAAGTAGCAGCGAAGAATACTCTTCATAAGAACAATGCTGCTAGAAAAATTTCTAAATTAGCAAAGCAGTTAAAGCAACTTAAAGAAGCTGCTCAATAATAAGGTTTTTCACCCCAAAAACCCCGTCGTTAAAAACCCACTGCAAAAAAGCGTACAAGGTACGCTTTTTACTTTTTTTTGAGATGTTATTTGTGATAATAAAACTCTGGGGCATCCAGCTCCTTCGTTTTGATCGATTTTTTTAGACAAATACGTTCAAAAAGAAAGGTTCCATTCTTAGAACCTTCCCCCAATAACTATTCAAATATATTTTAGAACTACCTGCAAAGCTCCGTTATCAAAATTTCTATAGCTAATTTAGATGCCATCTTTCCTGTTTTAATTTTTCTTTCACTCTCAGCAGCTAAATTTAATATATTCAATATATCTTTAGCACTAAAGCCATTCGACTGCTTTACATACTTCTTAGCTATATATTGAGGTAAAGATATTTTAGGTGCTATTGCACTAGCAGTATATCCTCTATCTAACATAATCTTAACTTTATTTAATATCTTAAATTGTCTAACAATCATATGTAATATTCTACCCTCTGGTTCTCCACCTATTAACATCTGATTAAACATCTTTAAAGCTAGGTTACTATTTTTATTTGCTACAGAATCCACTAATAAGAAAATATTGTTTTCAAGGGGTTTAGTCATTATTTTTTCTATATCACTAAGTTCAATCATTTCCTTATCAGCTATATAGTTACACAGTTTTTTTATTTCATTTTCAATATCATAAAGTGTAGCACTTGAGTCTCTCTCTAAGTATTTTAAAGAGTCAATAAGTCCTTCAAGAGCGGTGTTAGATATTCCTTTCTGATTACTTTTAAGTATCTTCGTAATCCATTTTAAAAGGGATGTTCTATCTAATTTATCGAATTCTAGTATTTTACCATTTGATTTTATTTCTTTCACAAGTTTTTTTCTTTTATCTATTTTTTCTCCTGCGATAAAAATAAGGCAGGTAGTCTCAGGAATGTTTGAAATATATTTAATTAATTTCTCTTCATCATCCTTAACCATAACGTTCTTATTTCCGCTAAAGGCTTCTTTAGACCTAACTATGACAATCCTCTTTTCCCCCATAAAAGGAAGGGTTTCACAGGAGTTCAATACTACATCAATATCATCTTTGATACCATCATAAAAATTATAATTAAAGCTTTCATCATTAGCATTCCTAAGATATCTGTCCTTTATAACCGCGATACCCTTATTAACAAGATATTTCTCTCTGCCAAAAAACAAATATACATCTGAAACATTATTCTCTTTAATATCATTTAGTAAATTTTTATACGACATTTTTTCCTCCTCAAGCTACAAACTACTTAGGGCTAAGCATTGTTTTAACCTCTACATTCTTTCCGTCTGTCTCTATTATAACAGCACCATTCTTATCATTTCTATATATTTTTATTTCCCTTTCCTTCAATTTATTAAGAGTATCACCATGGGGGTGTCCAAAAACATTTTTCCCAACTTGGATAACTGCTATTTCAGGATCAAAGGCATCAATAAATTCCGGTGCGCTTGATGTCTTGCTTCCATGATGGCCTACCTTCAAGACGTTTATATCTCTTTTAAATCCGTCCCTTACAATATCCCTCTCTGCCTCCTTCTCAATATCCCCTGTTAAAACCACTTCAAAGTCTCTATATTTTAAAATTAGAACCAAAGAGTTGTTGTTTGTGTCCTCATTAGTATTTTCTATTAGATCTCCCTTAGGGTATATCGCTGTCAAAGTTAAGCCTTCTTCCAATCTTATTATTTTTCCTTTAGTAAATTTCATTATAGGAATCTTGTTTTCCATACATATCTTCTCTATCTCTTGCCACTCTTCAGATGTATACTCCTTTGTCCCTATAACCATCTTCCCTGTTTTTATATTTTCAATCACATTTACAATTCCTCCAATGTGATCATTATGAATATGACTTATACATATTAAATCTATATATGAAATGTTATTCTTTAATAGAAAGCTCGATAAAAATTCTCCTTGTTCCTTCCCTCCATCTATCAGTATCCTTTTACCCTTTGGGGTCTCAATAAGTATACAATCCCCCTGACCTACATCGACAAAAGTAAGTCTTAAATCCTTAGGGTAAAAAAGTTCAATTACATTCATACAGAGAATAATTACTAGTAATATCACTCCTATATTTCTAGTTTTTAATCCCTTAAGATAGGGTATTTTTTCTTTATAGCAAATTAGTATTAAGAATGTATAAAATAGTAGCACAAATATAAGGTTTGGAGATACAACACTATATTTGCTAAATGAAACATATGAAGACAGCGAATTTATCCATACCAATAATTTTATTAACACCCTATCAATAAAAGCAACATACTGTGCAATGCTAGTGTCTATATATAAGGTAATAAAAAACACTAAATTTACTGGAAGAACTATACCCAACAATAAAACTACGGGAATATTTATTATCAGTGCAATAGGTGAAAACATATTAAAGTAGTATGCGATTATTGGAGAAGTTCCAATCTGCGCAGCCAATGTAACCGCAATCATTTGTCTAAAAAAATCAGGTAATAAGCTTAGCTTTTTATAGATAGGCTTATAAAACAGTCCAATAGCTATAACCGCTGAAAAGGAAAGTTGAAAACCAACGTTAAGTATCATAAATGGATTAACAACAATATTAAATAGACAAATAAATGCTAGGACTGTAAATAAATCATATCTTCTATCAAGATGATTTGAGATCGAAAGAAGGGTTATCATCGATGATGCCCTTATTACGGATGGTGTAAATCCTACAATAAGTGCAAAAAACCAAATCAAACATATTGAAATTATGACCTTATATTTTTCTGTTATCCTTAATAGCTTCAGTAAGTAATTAATGCACATAATCAAAATTCCAAAGTGCAACCCTGATACCGCTAGAGCATGGGCTGTACCGTTTGTTTTAAAATTCTCATATATATCTTCATCAATAATCTTTTTATCACCAAAAGTGATACTAAGGGCGACCTTTCCTTCCTCACCAGGAAAACTCTCAAATGTCCCTTTATATATATAACTTTTTATTTTATGTCTAAGCTCTATAAAATATGATAAGTCTGCTGTATCTATGACCTTTACGTTATTTTTTTTAGCATTTAAGATGGTGTGGATACCCTGAGTTCTTAAATAGAGGTTATAATCAAACATTTTAGGATTTCTAGCAGTATCAGGTATTTTAAGCTTACCTTCCACCTTTACCCTCTTATTATTTAAACTTTTGCCTTTATATTTATAAATTTTCAGTAAGGCTTTATCCTCTAAGCTATAGCTCCTTCCATCATGTCGAATCTCCCTAATATTTAGTATATAAGCACTTTTATCGGTAACATCCTTTTGAATACAATCTCCAATTATCTCAACTTTTTTATCAACAAATATCTTTATGGGATTTTCAGTAATATAATTGTATTCCAGATTTAATGCTCCTAAAATCGTCATAGATAAGAGCAAGCTAATTATCAACATTCTATTTTTCTTATATAAAAAAAATATTACTACTATTATATTGATGAATATAGCTATCAACAAAACTTGAATTGGTAACCTTAAATAGTATTGAATTATACTTCCTAGAATAACAGCAATCGTTATACCTGCCAGAGGTCTTCTGTACATACTTCATTTCCACCTTCGACTATTTTTCCTTTTTTTATAACACATAGGAAATTATAAACTTCTTAAAACTATAGATAAATAATTTTCGTCATGTGTTTCAAAAAAGTCAGCATTAAGAATTTTTATAGGAGACTTTTTTACAATTCTTCTCATAAATCTAATTCCCTTCTTTTTTTCTGAATAAATAAAAAAATGACCTATGGAAATCATATAAGCTTCCATAGGTTATGCCTTCATTTAGGGATACAATCTAAGTTTTTCTTGATTATATTCTAGTTTCCTTTGCTTTCCCCTTTTATTAGTACAGCTGCTAAAATGGCTGTTATAGGAATTGATAGTATAAGCCCAATACTTCCAGCAAGAGAACGAACTACTTCTGTAGCTATAATATCTAAATTAATAATCCTAAGTATAGATGTCTCATATGCCATAAATAACAATAGCAATGGAACCGCACTTCCTGTATATGCCAATATCAAAGTGTTTGACATCGTCCCCATTATATCCTTCCCAACGTTCATTCCTGACAAGAATAATTCCTTCATAGATAAATCCGTGTTAGCACGATTTACTTCTTCTATTGATGAAGCAATTGACATACATACATCCATCACCGCTCCCAAAGCCCCTAGCAAAATACCAGAAAAAAGCAACTCCTTGAAGTTAAACTTTATATTCTGTGGTATATAGAGCAGCATCACAGCCTCTTCACTAGTCATACCTGTTAATCTAACCTTTGTCCCAATTATAAATGCTAAAAAGCCTGCAATTAGTACTCCAAAAACAGTTCCCAATATTGCAGCAAAGCTCTTTTTTGTTAATCCTGATATCAACAAAATCGTTAAAACAGTAATGGCCACAGATATTAGTATGGTGATAGCCACCGGATTAAAACCTCTTAACATCAATGGTAAAAGTACTTTGAAGATCATCAGCATCGTAAATATCAAAGTAATAATTGTTTTTAGTCCCTTACTTTTTCCAATCAGCAAAAGACTTAGTGCAAAAATACTTGCAAGTATATATATGTAAAAATCTCTAACATAATCTGCTATATTGACTACTAAACTTCCATCTTCGTACTCCTCAATCAGTACAATTACCTTATCCCCGGCCTCTACAGGTATGTCATATACAGGATGACCAGATAGGACATTCTCTATATTGAAGGTTTCACCTTTATATTTTCCTGTTATCACTTTTAATTCCACATATTGAATAGATTCAATATTTTCGTTACTCACATCCCCACCATCGATAGTATCTAAAATCACTGCTCTTTCGTAAAAAGATGGTATCTCATCTTCTCCTTCTCCATAGGCACAGAAACTAAATAATAAAAATACTAGTAGGGATATTGCTAGAACTTTTTTTGTCATGTTTATCACCTCTTCTAAATGTTGTCTCAATAATTATAACATACAATCCTCTAAATCTTTCTTCTGGTTTATATAGTTTTCAAGAGGTTTTAGAAGCCATCTATTATTAATAGTTTCACATTTCAAAGTACTTAATCCAGTTTTAATGACTCAATTTCTATATCATTTTCTCTTTCAGTAAATGAATCATATTTAACGTTGTCTCGCACCATCAATATTGAATCGCCTTTATCAGCATACTCCTGAAATCCTTGTTGCCTATATAAATTTAATGCATAGTTGTCTTTTGATACACAAAGGCTTATTTTCTGAATATCATGCTTTGATGCGTAATCAATTAACCATTTAATCATTTTTTTCCCAATGCCTCGATGCCGAAAATCACTATGAACGCCAATTGCTAATACAGGAATATCTTCTTTTATATATCCACGCGCAAAGTTATTATCAGTCCAAAATCTAATCCACGCTGCTCCAACAGGCACTGAATTAATGGTAGCAATAACTGCCATATCACCTTCTCTTTTTCCCCAATCAGCTAGTGCATTACTAACATTTGGATAAGAAAGACCTTCTTCGTAGGTAGGCTTGTTAGCACTAGGACGCCAAAAAACAGCTTCATAAAGCATCTTACTTAAAAATAGAAGATCAAGGTGTTGTGAAGCTCTTAAAAGTATATTCATGTCTCCCTCCCAATATAAATAACGTTTACTTTGCACTCAATTTGAAAATAGTATATCATATTTGGCTTCTTTGATATAGTTCTCACAGTTGACACGCTTTTTATTGCTTTTGTCTAATACTATTTTAACATATTGTGCCAAAACAGAAGAAAATTCAACGCGTTTAACCGATGGTAAAAGTATATTATAAAAAAAGATCCTCTAATCACTTAGAAGATCTTTTAATTTCAAAATACATTTGACTAAGGTCTATATCAGTTGTCTTTAATGGTTTAAATAGTTAGGTACAGTTTTAGGATCCGTATGATCATTCCCTATATAAAGTACATCAGCTTCAATATTTATACTATGGTTGTTTCTATCATGTTTTATTTGAGCATTTTTAATTTTCCCATCATCCTGATGATAATTTAGAAACTGTGATAATATGTCTCTAGCATTGTTTACACTAATTTCATCATTATATGTCATCATATATTCATCTTCTGGAACCTCTAGATACAATTTATATTTGTCTTTTAACTTTATTCTTCTTTCGGATATACTATTTAGCAATTTTTTTCACACTCCTTAATTTTCCGTGTTTCACACGCAAGTAATAAATTTCAAAATAATTTAATACCTATATTATGTGTAAAAATTGCAATAGTAATACTAAACCCAGATTATTCATAAAAAATTTAAAACCCTGCTGCGCCCTTTTGTCTCTAAGTCATTCATCAACTTCTTGAAGTACTGCCTAATCTATATTTCGTAGCTTTTTAATTCTGTGGCAACTTCTACATTTCCGGAAAAATGAGCCTTAACTTCATTTATTAATTCATTTGTATCGTATTCAGGCCATATATGAGTTAATAAAAGCTTTTCCACGCCTGTATTTGTTGCTATTTCACCAACTTGTTTTGCCGATAAATGGTAGGTCTCATCTATTCTATCCTTTTCTAGTAGATTGCATTCACACAAAAACAAATCGCTATTCTTAGGTATCTCATTTATCGCATCACAGTATTTTGTGTCAGCAGAATAAACAAACTTTTTGCCATTTTCTTCGACTGTTACGCTATATGTTTTGACTGGATGAGACATAGGCTTAAATGTTATCTTCATGTCGCCAAAGGTTAGTATACTGTGTTCCATCAGCTCTTCTTGAATAAAAGCATTTCTAAACTGCAATTTATTGTATGTATCTTCAGGATCCTTTGGCGCATATAAAGGTATACTTCTTGTTATTAATCCCTTATCTTGATTTATACCTAAGGCATAACGCATAACCATTATATCTGAAATGTGATCACTATGTAGATGACTTAGTATTATTGCATCTAGCTCATTTAAGCTTCCTATAATACTAAGCAGTCTGCTAAGCGTCCCATTACCACAGTCAATTAAAATTTTATGATTTTTAGTCTCTAATAAATACCCTGAACAAGCACCTCCAGCTCGTGGATAGGGACCTGAGTTTCCTAAGATTGTGATTTTCATATATTGGTCCTCCTTTATTCTTTTATTTAACAAAGATGTCCTTGTAGTTTTTTTATTAATTGAGCAAATTGCATAATATAGAGATTCAAGTAAAACTATTAAATTATACATATACAAAACTCCCACAATCATCGAGTATTTGTATATGTATAATTTAAGTTTTGCTATGTGAACTCTATACTAAAGATTCTACCACAAAATTTACTTAATATGCCAAAAAATAATAAAAAGCCTATTTCTAGGCTTTTTGACTATTTATAATACTTTTTTTTATAACGTTTGTTTTTTTAAGAGCTGCACCGATTGGAACAAATATAACTGCCCCTCCAAAACCTTGAATCAGATTCCCAGGAATTGATTGCAATGGAACTATGAAGCTTCCTTGCATAAATGAGGCCGCAAAATAATATCCTGTAACCATCAAAAGTGCTCCTACTATTAATGACATACTATTTCTTCCAGCTAACACATTATTATTCTCTTGATCAGCCATTCTCCCTACTATATATCCCATGAGTCCTTTTATTATAAGAGTAGGTAAAGCCCAATGTGCATAACCACTTAGCATATCAGCTAATGCTGAGCCTAAACCACCCGCAATTGCACCATGTTTCCTTCCAAATAGAACTGCTGCTAAAAAGATCATACTGTCACCTAAATGAATATATCCACTTGTAGCAGGTATAGGTATTCTAAATGACATAGTTGACATAGCTACTAATGCTACTAAAAGTCCCATGATAGTTAAATCTCTAGTTCTAAAATTACCCATTGTATCCACCTTCCTATAAATTGTATTGTTATGTACTACTTTTATTCTATTATAATACAAATTGTATCTATTGTAAATGGTGTTTTATCATAAATTTACTGATTTTTACCACGATTGTACCGGTACAATTTTCTTTTAGTAGTCTTCCCAGTAGATTGAACTTTGCTTCCAAAAATGTCCAAATAAAAACCCAAGGGCTCCATACCCTTGAGTTATAAATCTCTTCAATGTCTATTTTTATAGCCAGCCTTCCAGCTTTTTAATATCTTTTATTACCATTTTCTTGCCAGAGATATCGATTGATCCTTCTTTTTTAAAACGACTTAGGATTCTACTTACTGTTTCCCTGGCTGTCCCTATCATATTAGCTAGTTCCTGTCTCGATAGATCTAAATCAAATTCGATTTGTCCATTTCTTTCTACTCCAACATTTTTAGATAATCTTATAAGTGTATCCGCAGTTCTAGAGTAGGTATCATTTAATGCTATCTGCTTTAGCTTCATCTGCGCATTAAATAGTCTCTTACTCAATATTTTAATCAAATTAAATCCTAGCTCTATGTTTGATTTTATTAGCTTCTCTAGGTCATAATTCCTAATCACACCAACAACAGCATCTTCTATAATTTCAGCTGTTGCAGGATAGCAAATATCATTAAAGATAGTTACTTCAGCAAAAACATGGTTTTCTCCATAGATGTTAAGAATAAGTTCTTTTCCATCCTTTGATGACTTAGATATCTTTATTTTCCCGGATTTTATGAAGTAAAAGGCCTCACCTTTATCTCCTTCCATGAAAATTATACTTCCCTTTTTATATTTCTTATGAATAGTGATAGATAAAATCTTATCTAAGTCCTCTTCTTTCAGCTGTGAAAATATAGGTACCTTCTTCAGTGCCTCAATATTATTCATTTTTTTCCCCTCTTTTATAGATAACAACATTAACATTTAAAATAAATTTCAAAGAGTATAATGGACTCTTCTACATTTTCTATTTGAAATTTAGGATACCTTAAAGTTGCTTATCTTTATTTACAGATTAACAATTGCTAGTTCCAGCTTTTCTCCATTGTTAGATATTATCAGAAGTCTATTTTTGCTCGGAGACTCATAAACGCCAGTAATCGGTTCACTAGACCTATACTTAAGATAATTAGATTCAAAATCCGTTATATATATACCATTGTCACGTACATACAAGAGTTTATCTGCGTCTAGGTACTTGCAAAGCACCGAATCTTCCTTTCCTTCCTTTTTAGTAAGAAATTCTTGAAGATTATTATATTCCCTCGCACTACGTTTATTAAGATTAATAATCCTAATCGTATTTTTTTCATCATTCCCACCGGAATATACATGTATATTGTTTGCCATCAGATCAAACTTATAATCTTCACCTGTATTATTTATATCCTTAAAGTAGCCCTGTAAATCAGAAAGAGTATTGTTTTTAAGACCATAGGAATAAATCTTATTAAAATAGTATTTATTATCTTCCTCAGAATATTTACCTACAACTATTAACGCTTCATTGTTATCCTTCCAAATGGTAGGTCTTATTATCTTATATCCCTTTCCCATCTTCTGAGTATATTTGATTTTTCTTGTCTTAAGATTATAGAATCCTACTCTATCACTAACTAGGTTTTCTTGAATCACGCCTTTAATGTTTGCGACCGAATTGTCCTCCATACGTGAAAATGCAACTGTAAGATTCTCCTTTCCCCAAATTGGATTTATGCCAAAAAGGTCTTCAGCATAAACCTTGCCTGAATCAGCTCCAAATACTGAAAAATGACTTTCTTTAAAACTATCTTTATTTATATTTGCTACAGTTAAGTACCCTGCCTCATATGAAAAATCAACATTGTTCTTAAAGTTTTTCAGAGCTTCACTGCTGATTTCCTTGTCAACGCTGGTTACTTTTTTGCTAGAAAAATTATATACCTTCATTTTTTTGTCATTAGTGTCATAGAATGCAATTTTTTTCTTATTGTCAGCTAACTTAACTAATAGCTGATCATTCAATTTGATACTACCACTTAACAGTTTAGGTTCCATTTCTTTTCTTACATGAAATAGACCTTTTTTCTTTGCATCTTCATTATAAACAAGATAATTATCACTATCTATTTCTACAGTCAACTCAATATTTTCCTTAAAATCTTTGTTGAAAAACATCTCACCTTTTTCATTATTCTGTGATAATTTCTTAGAAGTATAGTCAAATTGAAAAACTCCAGTTTTGCTATTACCGTCTAACCCCTTGAAGCTTACAACGTTATCGTCTATCCAACTAACATCATGAGCATTCTTAGTATCCGATACATACTTTATAAAATTGTCTCCTTCAACGATCTCTATATCTTTGTTTTCGTAGTTTTGTTTTAATAAACTCGTAACTCTTATGTCATCACTCATCATTTTAGTTAAAAGAAATGCAGTAAGTAATACTCCGCAGAAAGTTAATATAGTTTTATTACTTTTCATTGTTTTTGTTCATCTCCTCATTCATTCGTTGTCTTGCCTCATCTAGATTATCATAAGCTGCGTCAATCTTCTTCTTTAATTCAACCAGTAATTCATTAGTATAATTACGATTCATGAACTGAAATATATCTATTTGATTACTATCATTTAAAAGATTATTTAATTTGGCATAGGTAAATATTCTGTATATCTTCTTCCCTTTTACTAGTACTACTATATCATTCAATAATAATTTTTTTAAAAGCATATTAAAGTTTTCAATACCTTTATTATTTATTTCTTCAATTTCCCCAAAATTAATAACCCTGCCAATGAGTTTTTCTCCATTAAATAAAAAGTAATTGGCATTAATGTAGACATTACTATTTCTGTTTATCTTCGAAAACCTGAATTCTCCTCTTTTTATCCTTCTAGCTTTACCAAATGCCTCCAAGTAAAGATGCTTCATACTAAAGTCTACATTTCTTATTTCGATTATTTGACCATTTGCCGAAACATAGGTTTTATCTTCTTCAACCTTTTCATCAATTTTAAACTTATTAAAGGTCATATTCTCAAGATTTAAAGTTAAGTCTTCATTTTGTCCATTTACGCACTTAGCTACAACATAAAATCTCATGTGCTCACCCCATTAGATCTTATAATTATCCGGTATATAATTCCTCTATAAGCCCAATTTCATCATTAGTAAAATGAAAGGCTCTATAAATTTCTCTATCAATTTTCTTTTGATACTCTTCTATCAATTTCTTGTCATAGCCATTCTCGCAACAATCTAAAATTTCATTCGTCATGTGTATTATATTTTTTTTAATATCATAACTAAAATCTAAATTTATTGGAATTTCAGCTAGAGGACTAGAATATAATTCAAGATAATTTCCCTTTCTTTTTCCCATATTATATAACCAGAAATATGTTACCTTTGAGTTTAGTATACCCAATAACAGCTTTAGATCTACCTTTTCACCCTTTGTCGTAATGAAATATACATCAGCACTTGCATACCACGGGTCTGTATTATATCCAAACTTGTTCTTAATGGCCCTATGAGGTACAACTATTTTAGGTCCCTCAAATATGCTCTGCTCTCTACTCCATTGAAGAGCAAACCAGTTCCTAATGCCTTTTTTCGTCTCTCTTCTAAGATCCATTATATCTTTATACTTTTTGAGATGTTCTTGTATAACAAAGCAATATTCATCATTAGAGATATTTTTATCAGTAAAATATAAAATAAATTTATCAGTCGACTTATTTGTAAAATACTTCTTAACATCACTGTTTTTATAAAAAGGCTTTAGAAGCTTGCAACTGCTCATTTGAGTATTAGATATATCTTCTTTGTTTAGTATAAAAATTCCTTCATTATTATTAATGTTATATTTTTCTATTATATCCTTTTTAAGTTTCACACCCATCATTCTATCGGTTACTTTATCGGCTCCACTAACAATCCCTTGATTAATATTACAAAGATCTCCTAGATTTAAATCACAATGGGATTTTATTTTTTTTATGATCTTTGAGTACTCACCATTTGGAAAAATCATTATGTTTCCATTCGATTCGTATAAATTCCGTTGATTATTTAATATGTAGTTAGATATATCGTCATTATTGACTTCTTCATTATTTATCACTTCGGTAATTTCACATGTTTTCAACTTATGATTTTTTATATATTTTACATTTGTATGCCTATTTTCATCTGCACCCTTAGTTATAGTAAAAATAATATTGTGCTGACCCTTTGCAGCTTTAAAAACCTCATACTCATTGAAGTTTATAATTTCCCTAAAACTAACTTCGTTCTTAAAAAATTTTCGGAGTTTCTTAGCCCCATCAGCAGTAATAAAATAGTTTGTTGTTATATATGAAAGCACACCACCGTTTTTTAAGTATATCTATACCTCTGTAGATAAAATAATAAAAATAGTCCATCTTGGCTTCATAATATTTCTTTCCGAACCCATATTTCTTTATATTCTCAAATAGCTCCTTGTTCCCCTTCTCACCAATATAGGGCGGATTCCCAATTACTATATCAAATCCACCACTCTCTATGACCTGATTAATTTTTGCTTCTGAAAAAATTTCTTCTCCAAGTACGCTATTTCTTAGATAGAAATTTAAGTTTAGAGAGGTAAGATTAAAGTCATCATAATCCCCAAACATATCTATGTATTTTAAAGCTACCATTTCAAGTGGTATCCACTGTATATCTATTCCATATATATTATTTTCAAGTATCCACTTCTTTTCCTTATATTCGTCAATTTCAAGCTTCAACTCTTTATATATAAGCACTTTTATACCATAAATCATTTCAAGAGTATGATGTAAAAATAATCCTGAACCACAGGCGATATCTATTATCTTTATTCGCTCTAGTATATTCAATATCTCTAAAAGTTGAGAACCATCTATATTAAGAGTAACCTTATCCTTAACTAGCTTTTCAAGACTAACTCTATCCATTTCGATATTTTCTTCTAAATAAAGTATAATTGAATTTGAAACAATGAGCCTGATTATAAATCCAGGTGTATAATAACTTCCTGTTAATTCTCTTTTTTGATTGTTCATGTATTCTTCCAAAACACCACATAGCATCATTAAATCTATTCCATCAGGAAGGTCCTTAGAAATTTCTTCAAAATATGAATCTTTTTCAGTGATTTGGTTCCTACTATCAAAATTTCTATTTAAAAAGTCAATGTAATCATCAAATTTGATTCCATTTTTCCTCAGAACATTTTCTCTAATTAGATTAATAAATGTTTTTTCTTTGTTGCTTTGTTCTTTATCTATATTCTCTAAAATTTTATCTAAAGCTTTTACTAGATTTTTTTCCATAAAGGATTCCTTTCTATATAAGTTAACCTCTTGTGCTAGCAAATGATGTATTATGTTTTTCACTTTACTTAAGGACTTTTTATATTCATTTGAGTGATTTCAATCAGCCTCTTTTCCCTTCAAAACCATATAGAAAAACAGGTTGATTGCATAAACGAAAAGGAAATATCAGAAGCCTTTGTAATACAAGGAGTTAAACTAAAATGTTCTCTCCTCTTTAAATTATATTTTATAGTAGTCTAAGTTACAAGTTTTAAAAGAAAAAGACATCAATCGACAGACTTAAACCGACATCTATGATAGCCTTAAATATAAAAAGTCCTAGCACA
>JMSU01000286.1_pt1 | contig 15100 bp, 19 predicted proteins | sample 179011 | NCBI WGS metagenome assembly JMSU01 (sample SAMN02769580, study PRJNA246767) | bioreactor metagenome | isolation source: Culture-1 Bioreactor ArsB derived from microbial biomass from the upper 2 cm... | place: Germany: Bremen | collected day 87 after inoculation
TCAGTCATTCAACCACCTCATAAATCTCCAGAATAGGAACATCTGATAACCGGTCATGATAAAGTTCAGTACAATAATCATCGCAGCGTTATGCCTATTGGTGAACTGCAATATGAACATTAAGACTATAAAAACAATTGAAGCTGCTAAAAACTTATTGAACCTATTCATTCTTTTCAATTCCTCTCTTAACGAGTTCTATACCTTCATCAACCAATTCTTTAACTGGTCTATTTGAATTTAAATATATCTCTTCAATGCCTTTAGCTACTTCCATAGCAATCTCATAAAGTTTGCCCATGGTTCTCCCCCCTTACTAACTAGACTCTCTTATAAAATTTTTAAACCTTGAATTACTCATTGATATATATGATTTATAGACGCTTCTTTTAAATACATAACTAGTAATTCTAATTCTGCTCTACTATATCTATTAAGTAGTCTATAAAAATATTCTTCTTTTACTTTTGGTGCTTTATTAGAATCGATCCAAGAAAATAAAAATAACAGTAAAACATGAAAATCCATAAGAGTTTCATGAAATCTTCCAAAAATATATTGGACCTCTCAACCATTCTTTACCTTAAGTGCAGGAGAGTTTTTTTTGCATAACAAAAATCACCTTATATGAATAATTCGGGTTTAATGTCCTATTTCTCAAAAAAAAAATTACATTTTCTACATTTTTTTATAAATGTTATAAAATTTTATTAGTGCAGCAGGCTGAGTCTAATCTAATAATAATGCAAAAGAAAATACTGTATAAAAGGGGTATGCAAAATGGACAATACAGATAGGTTACAAAACTTAATCAATCAAATTGATAAAACTAAGACTAATCTATATAAATTAGTTGAAGATAAGCAATGGAATCTCTTGGACGGTGAGGTAATTAAATTAAGTCAATTACTAGATGAGTTACTGTTACAATATCACCACATAGAAAAATAGTAACCAGCTAATTTTGATTCAGCCTGTTGTACTGTATGATAACAATAAAATAACAGCGTCCCAAGAATAACCTTTAAGTTCCTTCTTGAGACGCTGTGCATATTTTCCCTTTCGCTTCTGCATTTTTCTTTTTTTACTTTCATGGACTCCACATCCTGTTTTTACAATATCCAGATGCCTTCCTTGCTTTCCAGCGGAGTTAATGACTAAATCTTTGCCACTAATAATAATCTTGTCTTTTACCTTCTTCTTTCCCATTTAATCACCTCATTATGATTTGTATAGTTTAATAATAACAAAGAATACATCTAACTTCAATGTCCTACTAAAATTTTATTAGATTTTTCGCAATTGTAATACCTATTTCATGTTAGGTAATAATTACCTAGGAAATGTACAGAAATATACATGACAATCTACATATCAACATAATAAAAGCTAAATGTACAAATTACTCTGTATTTCAAAAATAATGTCTAATGATATAGCTTCCCAATTCAGAGCTCCTACTTTTAGATTTTTGCCATTAGCCATCATTTATAGTAAGCCTCATAAAAATGGTGCCCGAGACTCATGAAAAGTCTTTTATGAATATTTAACTCTTCAATCACACATATATATCACTTTATCTTTATTTTTAACATTTCTACACTGTTTTGCATATTATGGTCTAAATACCTTTTTAAGATGGAGTGAGTAATGTGCGCCATAGAAGATTAGAACCTCGCAAACCCGAAAAATGTTATAAACATTCAGCAACTCAATACACGGTAAAAAGGGGAGATACATTATATAGCATTGCATCTGATTTTGGAATACCTGTACATGATTTAGCAATGCATAATGAACATATTCCTAATCCAAGATTTCTTATAACAGGTGATGTTTTGTGTATTCCAAACAAAACAGCCTTATGTTCATTCATATACCCCACCAAATCAACGCCAAAGAACTCCTATGCAGTTATTTCAAGATTAAATGGTATAACATGTATAGTTAACTTGCCAGATATCAAAAACTTTGGTGAAGAATTTGTATATTACCATTGCTATGCAGTGGGGTTAAATGAATTTAGATACGCTGAATTGTCCCATATTTCTAAAAATCCTTCTATCTGGATGGGAGAAATTAGAGATATGAGTTTGAGTCCTCAAACAAGAATTATAATTAGTGCCGTCAAAGAAACGGAAACATACAAGCCACCTGGTGATCTCGTGTTATTTGACAGTAAGTAAATTTATTAAACCCAGATTCTTCATCGAAAATTAAAAACCTTCTATGAATATTCTGGGTTTAGCTACAATTATCGTGTTAGTAAAGGAAAAAACTTTATTAGCAATAAACCAATTATAGTTCCTATTAGAATCTGCATGCCTGAAAGTCTTTTATTTCCGATCATACTCTTCTCCTTTCAATAATTGATTTTTGAGGCTTTTCTGCTAGTAGTTAGTCCAATAAAAATCGCAGCACTAACAAACTATATTCTCTATATGATTTATCTTTACATCTTCTGGACTTTTCATAAATACTTCTATTGCGTCGATTCTGATGTCAGAATCATATATTTTGTTTTGAGCTAGATAAAAGTTTAAAGTTTTTAGTATCCGACCTATCTTTACTCTGCTAATAGACTCAACAGGTCGGCCATAGCTTCCATCCCTTCTAGTTTTCACTTCAATAAACACAAAGCAATTACTATCCTTTGCTATGATATCAATCTCTCCAAATCTGCATCTGTAGTTTCGGCCTAGTATCCTGTATCCCTTCTTTTTAAGAAATTGTACAGCCTTTTCTTCCCCCATATCTCCAATCCTTTTTGTGTTCAAAATAACTAATCCCCCTTAGTAGTTATCTAATCTAGCTATAAAGGATAAAACCTCTGCTACGACCTCGTAGAGCTCCGAAGGAATTTCCTCCCCAATTGATAAGTTATATAATTGCTTAGATAATTTTTCATCTTTATAAATAGGAATACCATTCTTCTGTGCTAATTCCTTAATTTTATCGGCTGTAAATCCTTTGCCTTGAGCTATCACCTTAGGCGCACTGTTATCTTTTGGGCTATACTTTAAAGCATTAGCAATTGTACGTTTACTCATATCACTACACCCTTATATCTAAAGTATTTATTTTACTCTTTTTCTCACTAAAATCAAGAGTAGTTAAATCAGTTTTTTCATCATTAATGCTGTATTTAAATATTATATTATTAAAATCACATTCTTTAAGCTTATTTTCAAGTAACATTTCATTATCTTTAATAATCTTTTTTATCTTTTGGTCTGAGATTTTAAAATTTAAATTTACATCCTTTTTATTTAATTCTATTAAAACCTGTACTAAATCTAAATTATTTGTATTTAAAGAAATAAATATCTTGGCATTTTGTGGATTAATCTTTTTACTGCTTTTTCCATCCTTATTAATATAAATATCTAGGTTCTTTTGTGAGTTATTAATATTGATTGGTATTTGTATAAAGGTCATATTTTCATTCAGCCTATTAACAAAGTCAAATGAGGTTTTTATTTCATTAATTTGCCTATTTATCACGGTACGATTTTCATTATTCACTGTACTATTTTTTATATCGTCAAGGCTCTGAAAAAGTTCTTTCATCACTGACTTTAGTTTATCATTTTCTTTAATATTGGATGTATCGAGCTTTTCCAAAATATTTAACAGCTTAGCTTTAAGCTTAACGTTTTCTATCTTTCTTTCCACATTAGTTTCATCTTTAATAGGACTGTGCTTATCTAATTCTCCGCTTTCAAAATGCTTCATAATATCTCGTAGTTTATCTGTTATTTCTGCTTTATTCACAGATACTTTATTATCAACTAATTGAGTGTCTTTTAGATTAAAGTCCAGATTTTTTTTTAACATAGGGCTATCTTTATCTAATTCCCCACTATCAAGATGTTTTATAAGATTTTCCAGCTGATCTGTTATTGTTTTATTCCCTGATACTATATTATCAACTAATACAATGTCTTTTAGATTGAAGTTCAAATTATTTTTTAACATAAATACAAGCTTTTCTAATGTTGGCTTATTCTCCCCATTTAGAAGTTCCTTAATAAATGGAAGGTTATTGTTAAGTCCTTTTTGATTTTCAGTGGTAATTGCTTTATCGCCTTGTATACTAGACTTATCTTCCAAATTAAATTCATTAGTTTGGATGATGTTTTTCAAAGCTACTTTAATATCATTATTAAAGGTTTCTGGACTAATAGTCAAATTATTTTCTTTAATAAGTTCCGTGAGTTTACCGTAATAATTTTTCGTAGACAATATTGTGGACAAATTTTCTTTGGTTATGGGTATTTGATTCTTAAATAATAGTTTAACAAGCTCTTTGTTCTCATCATCAAGTTTTACTCCCATTTCAGAAAGCTTACTTTCAAATAAGGCTAGCTTGGAAATATTACTTTTAATAGTAAGCTTGTCATCCGACATGTCGGCTACTGTAAATTCTATAAGATCTCCAACATTATAATGTATAGATGACACATCCTTGGCTTCGAGAGTAAATTTGTCATTTATCTCTAACATAATAGTATCCCCTATCATGGATAAGACCTTGGCCTTCAAGATATCTCCAACATTGATCCTAGATAGAAGATCATTACTTACTTCAGTATTGTTGTTAAAAACAGAATTCAGCAAATTTTGAATTTCCATTATTATCACCTTGCTCCTAGCAGCCAATAGCTACTCTATATTATATTCTTTAAAAAACTCTTTCTATGTATTGGAGTTACCCCATACGTCATTATTGCTTCGTAGTGTTCTTTTGTCCCGTATCCTTTATGTTTAGAGAAATTGTATCCAGTATACTTTAAGTCATAGTCCTTAACAATTCTATCTCTTGTAACCTTAGCAATTATTGATGCCGCTGCTATAGAAATGCTTTTACTGTCGCCTTTAATTATACTCTTTTGCTTAATATTAATATCGGCTATTTCTAGTGCATCTATTAGCATAAAATCTGGCTTTGTCTTCATAGAATCTATAGCTCTTTTCATAGCAAGCTTAGTAGCATTAAATATATTTATCTCGTCAATCAATGTATTATCAACTATTCCAACACCTATGTCAATAGCTCTATCTTGAATTTTGATATATAGTTCGTCTCTTTTTTTCTCTGATAATTTTTTGGAGTCATCTACACCCTCTATTAATTCGTACTTAGGTAGTATTACTGCCGAAGCAACAACTGGTCCCGCAAGAGGTCCTCGTCCTGCTTCGTCTAACCCTGCTACTAATTCAAATCCAAAATTAAAGCACTTTCCTTCAAACTGCCAAAGCATCTTTAATCTTTCTATTTCGGCTTTATTTTTTTCTTGTTGCTTCATTAGCTTCTCTGAAAGCTTTTTAACATTTTTTCGAGTATCTTGGTTCAAAATATCTATGTATGAGTATCTTTCCTCATTCTCTAATAAGTCTATGTAATTTTGTATTTCTTTGAATGCCATTTTTGAGAAGTCCATTATCATAGTCCTTTCTATATGTTAGTTTAATAATACTAATTATAACATAAAAAAATAAGAGGCTGTCTCATAAAAATCTCTTATGAGTTCAGCCCCGAGGTGTTTCAGAATGAATGAAGTTCAAGGTTTTAAAATTCAGGCGGTTTGGCTAGTACTAGCGTACATGCCAAGTCATCTAAATTTTAAAAAACGCAGAAATTCGTCATCCTGAGACACCCCCTTTAGTCTTCATTCTCTTCTATACTTAAATCCCCAGGTGTTTCTAAAGTAATCTTTCCTATTGTGCCCTTTCTAAACTCGTCTAAAACTATATTTGATACCTTAGAATAGTCAACTATGCCACCTGATCGTTTACAACCACGCTTGGCTCCAATGTCTTCCATAATTACCACTGGATCTTCACTAAGCTCATCAAGTTTATATCTGTTCTTTAAGTTATTCGGGTACCTAATGAATAGCTTTTCCAAGAGCTTAACACATAACTCATCAGTATCTAATATCTCATCCTTTATTGCTCCGGTATATGCTAGATTCAATCCTACTTTTACATCCTCTATTTTAGGCCAGAGTATACCTGGAGTATCAAACAAATCCAAGTCATTTCTTATCCTAATCCATTGCTTTCCTTTTGTAACCCCAGGCTTATTGCCTGTTTTTGCGGATTTCTTCCCTACAAGCTTATTGATTAATGATGATTTCCCTACATTAGGAATTCCAACAATCATAACTCGTATAGGTCGAACTTTACGGCCTTTGTTCTTCATAGATTCTATTTTGTCCTTAACAGCGCTTTTCATAGAATCAATTAGATTTCCTATCCCATCTCCAGAAAGAGAGTTAATTGGTATTGCTTTTATACCTAAATCTCCATAATAAGAAATCCATTCCTTAAGTAATCTAGGATCTGATAAGTCAGACTTATTAAGGGCAATAATCTTAGGCTTATTTCCAATAAGATTGTCTACGTCAGGATTTTTACTGCTTATAGGTATTCTAGCATCTAAAAGTTCTACAACAACGTCTACAAGCTTTAAATTCTTTTGAATAAGCTCCTTGGTCTTCTTCATATGACCAGGATACCAGTTTATAATCATGTAAATCACCACTTAAATATTATTTTTCCAATTATATTTTCCTTACTAATAAACCCTATTTCTTCGTATCTACTATCCACACTCACTTTTCTATTGTCGCCAAGAACAAAAAAGCAATTCTGAGGAATAAATCGTCTGCAAAAATTGTTATCTGATAAATACGAAGCATAGGATTCATGAATTTCGTAATTGTTTATGTATACTTTAGAAGATATAATTTCAACAGTTTCTTTTTCTAATCCAATAACACGTTTAATGATATATTTACTATTATGCTTCTTTAAACTAAAAACTATTACATCTTCTCTCTTAGGATCATTGAATTTGTATGCCATTTTGTTAACTAAAACCCAGTCTCCATCTTCAAAGGCTGGATACATAGAGCTGCCTTGCACTTTTATAGGTTTAAAAATAAAGCTTATTATAATTAATATAAAACTAATTATAATTAGTATATACTTAAATGTCATTTTCTTCATTTTCCATACACCATATTCATTACTATAGAAATCGCAATAAATCTTTTACATTTCGATTCTCTGAATATCCTTAAATCGTGGCTGCTCAAAAAAACAAAATGTAGATTTATAAGTGCGTTCTATATAATTAAATTATTTTTCTGAAATAATCTCTTCTATAGGAGAGGATCAACATTTTCAATCTGAATCAAGAAAACCAAATTCTTTGACATAACACAAAAGGGACTGAAACCAGTCCCTTTAAATCAGCTAGATTAGCGTCTTCTCTCTTTAACTTTAGCAGCCTTTCCAACTCTTTCTCTTAAGTAATTCAGTTTAGCTCTTCTAACTTTACCTCTTCTTATCACTTCGATTTTGTCAATCTTAGGTGAATGAAGTGGTAATGTCTTTTCAACACCTACTCCGTAAGAAATCTTTCTTACTGTAAATGTTTCTCTAACACCGCCGTTTTGTCTCTTTAAAACAACGCCTTCGAAAATCTGAATTCTTTCTCTTTTACCTTCCTTTACCTTTAAGTGAACCTTTACAGTATCACCTATACCAAATTCAGGTACATCAGCCTTAAGTTGCTCTAGGTCTAATGCTTTAATGATTTCCATATTCATATTTGCTACCTCCCTCCGTCATAGACGTTCATTCCCTTGTAGCTAGAAGAGGACCGTCCGTATTGCCACCAAATTATTATATCATAGCATATAAAGCTGTACAACACTATTTTAAAAATTATTCTATATTTTTATACTATATAGAGTTCATATAGCAAAACTTAATTTATGCATATCCAAATACTCGATGTTTTTGGAGTTTTGAATATGTGTAAATTAATAGTTTTCCTTGAATCTTTATATCTCTTCACTTACTATTTCAACGAGTAATTTCTTTAACTTAGTCTTCTCTTTCATACTAATATCATCTCTTTGAAATAGCTTTACAATTAAATCTGGTCTTCTCTCAATAGTTATTTTTAACGATTCCTTTGTTCTCCATTCATTTATCAATTTATGATTCCCCGATAAAAGTATGTCTGGGACAGATTCTTCATCATATGTAGCAGGTCTTGTATAGTGAGGATACTCTAAAAGACCATTGTAAAAGCTTTCATCTTCAAATGATTCATCCTTCCCCAACACTCCAGGGATTAGTCTACAAACTGAATCTATGATAACCATTGCAGGTAGTTCTCCACCAGTGAGGACATAGTCGCCAATAGAAATTTCATCAGTAACCCATTTGTCAATAATTCTCTGGTCTATTCCTTCGTAATGCCCACATATAAAAATTAACTCTTCTTCTTTTGATAAATTATTTGCTATTTCTTGATTGAAGGTTTTCCCCTTTGGAGTCAAATATACAATTCTACTGTTTTTCTTATCCTTTGTTAAGGAGTCTAATGCATCAAATATGGGTTGATTCATCAAGACCATACCGGATCCACCACCATAGGGGTAATCATCTACCCTTTTGTGTTTATTTGTTGAAAAGTCCCTTATATTTCTTGGATTTATTTCAATTATGCTTTTCTCTCTAGCTCTGCCAATAATACTTTCACCCATTATATTATTAAACATTTCAGGAAACAGAGTTAAAATATCTATTATCATTCTACCATACCTTCTATAAGCTTAACTTTAATTATCTTATCCTCAATATTTACTTCCTTTACAAATTCCTTAACAGCAGGAACAAAAATTTTCTTTTTGTTACTTTTATATTCAATCACATAGAGATCTTGAGCTGTATTTTGCATAACATCTATAAGTTTGCCAATATGTGAATTTTCTTCATCAACGACTTTAGAACCTACCAAATCAGAGATGTAGTAAGTATCATCAGGTAAATCTCTTATTTCATCTTTATCTATAACAATATACTTATCTTTTAACTTCTCAACATCATTTATAGTATTTAAACCCTTAAATTTCAATATTATAAGTTTACCTTTATATCTTACTTTTTCAATTTCGAGCTTTAGATTGTCCATGTTCTCTTCTAAAATAACATATTGTAATTCTTCAAATCGTTCCTTATAATCCGTAAGTGGGTATACTCTAACTTCACCTTTTAAGCCCTGAGTACTTACTATTTGACCTATCCTAATTTGTTCACCCACCTAATCACCCTTTCATAATTAAATATCTATGGTATTAATAATAACCAAAAAAATCATATTTAAAACACAAAAGGGGCCGTCTCATAAAAGCATCTTATGAGTTCAGCCCCAAGGTGTTTCAGAATGAATGAAGTTCAAGGTTTTGAAATTTTACTGGTTTGGCTAGTACTAACGTACGTGCCAAGTCAGTGAAATTTCAAATAACGCAGAAATTCGTCATTCTGAGACACCTCCTTTTAGATTTATTGAATAATTTCTACCACAACTCGTTTGTTTTCTCTAGTAGCAGCAGCCTTTACAACAGTTCTGATTGCCTTAGCTATTCTGCCTTGTTTCCCAATTACTTTACCCATATCTTCAGAAGCAACTTTTAGTTCGATTATAACCGATTGAGTACCTTCAATTTCATTGACTTGTACTTCTTCGGGATGGTCAACTAATGCTTTCGCAATAATCTTCACTAATTCTCCCATAATTTCACCCCCTAGAAGCCAAATTATGCCTTTTTAGCTTCTTCAAACTTTTCATTAATACCGTGCTTCTTAAATAAATCTTTCACAGTATCAGTAGGTTGTGCACCATCGCTTAACCATTTAACAGCTTTTTCATCATTTATCTTTATTTCAACAGGCTCAGAAACTGGATTGTAGTACCCGATTTCCTCAATACATCTACCATCTCTTGGTGAACGTGAGTCTGCAACAACTATTCTATAAAATGGTTTCTTCTTAGCTCCCATTCTTCTTAATCTGATTTTTACCGCCATGCTATTCACCTCCTTAAAATTATACATATATTTTAAAATATTTATATATAACCAACATTATTTATCATATAGAGATTCGAGTAAAAACTTTAACTTATACCTATCCAAAACTCCCAAAACACTGAGTATTTGCATATGTATAAATTAAGTTTTACTAGGAACTCTCTATGGTTGGTTATTCTTAAAAGAACGGCAATTTGAACTTACCGCCTTTTTTAAGCCCTTTTTCCATTCCCGAAAGTTGTTTCATCATCTTTCTAGTCTGTTCAAATTGTTTAAGAAGCTTATTTACTGATTGAACGCTAGTTCCACTGCCCATAGCAATTCTCTTTCTTCTACTGCCTTTAATTATGGAAGGATTTTTTCTCTCTTCTGCAGTCATTGACTGAATAATAGCCTCAATATGAACTAGCTCTTTTTCATCAACATCTAGATTTTTCAGTTGTTTATTATTTACACCAGGCATCATTTCCAATATTTGATTAAGTGGTCCCATATTTTTCATCTGCTCAAGCTGATCTAAAAAGTCTTCCAAATTAAAATCTTGTGTTTTAATCTTCTGTTCTAATTTCTTTAGTTTCTCTTCATCAAAGTTTGCCTGAGCTTTCTCTATAAGACTTAACATGTCACCCATACCCAATATTCTTGAGGCTAATCTATCTGGATGAAAAGGTTCTAAATCAGTTAACTTCTCACCAACCCCAATATATTTAATAGGTTTTTCTGTAACAGCCCTAACTGATAATGCCGCACCACCTCTAGTATCACCATCAAGCTTGGTTAAAATAATTCCATCTATACCTAGCTCAGCATTGAATGATTCAGCAACATTTACAGCATCCTGACCAGTCATAGAATCTACAACTAGCATAATCTCATGTGGACCAATTTCTGCTTTTACATCCTTTAATTCATCCATAAGCTTTTCATCTATATGAAGTCTTCCGGCAGTGTCGACTATCACGACATCGTTGCCGTACTTTTTAGCATGTTCTACACCTGCTTTAGCTATATTTACAGGGCTTATCTTATCCCCCATAGAAAAAACAGGAATATCAAGCTGCTCACCAACTACCTGCAACTGTTTTATCGCTGCTGGTCTGTAAATATCACAGGCCACCAAAAGAGGTCTTTTACCAAGATTCTTAAGTTGTCCGCCTAGTTTACCGCCTGTAGTAGTTTTACCAGCACCCTGCAATCCAACTAACATAACAATTGTAGGAGGTTTAGAAGAAAATTCGATTTTGCTCTGTGTATTTCCCATCAAATTGGTTAATTCTTCATTAACAATTTTTATAACCTGCTGTCCTGGAGTTAAACTTTCTAAAACCTCATGACCAACAGTTCTTTCTGTAACTTTTTTTATAAAGTCCTTAACAACTTTATAGTTTACATCTGCTTCAAGTAATGCAAGCTTTACTTCACGCATTGCAGCTTTTACATCTTTTTCTGAAAGCTTACCTTTACCCTTTAGTTTTTTAAATGTGTTTTGAAGCTTTTCGGAAAGACCTTCAAAAATCATTTACTAACCTCCTTAAGAGCTTTCACTATATTACAAGCTCTCATCTAAAATATCGAGAAGTGCTCTTTTCATGCTCTCTATTTCACTCAAAATGTCACTTTTTTTATAATCAGAATCTATAATATTGGTCAAACCATCTATCTGGTTTACTAGCTCATTGACTCTATTTCTAGTATTTGAAAATTTAGCAAGCAACTTAAGCTTTTCATCATAATCATTTAAAATTTTTCTCGATCTCTTTATCGTATCATAAACAGCCTGTCTACTTATTCCGAGATTTTCTGATATTTCCCCCAAGGAAAAATCCTGAATACAGTACAACCTTAAGATTTCCTGTTGTTTTTCGGTAAGTAGACTACCATAAAAATCAAATAAATTGCCTAGTTTAATTCTTTCTTCAAACATATTAACACTTCCTAGAAATATACCTGTAAAGGTTTTGTGCTTTACAGATGTATTTTATACTACTATTATTTCATTGTCAATAGAAAATATCAAAAAAGTCTATTAAATAGAGTTCACATAATAAAACTCAATTTAAATATGCACAAATACCTAGCACTTTCGGGAGTTTTAGCTATGTATAAATTAATTGTTTTGCTTGAACCACTACATGTCAAAAAACTAATTTTCGCTTAATAAAGCATCCACAAAGTCTTTTGCACTAAAAGGCTGAAGATCTTCTATTCCTTCTCCAACACCTATATACTTAACTGGAATATCTAATTCCGAGGTTATGCCCATTACTACTCCACCCTTTGCTGTACCATCAAGCTTTGTTAGTACTATTCCAGTTATGCCGGCAATCTCTCTGAAGGTTTTCGCTTGTTGAATTGCATTTTGACCAGTTGTTGCATCCAATACCAATAAAACCTCTTTTCTTGCTTCCGGATACTCTCTTTCAATGATTTTAAATACCTTGCCTAACTCATTCATCAAATTCTTTTTGTTGTGTAATCTTCCTGCAGTATCACATATTAAAACGTCAATTTTTCTAGCCTTTGCAGATTGGATAGCATCGAAAATTATTGCAGCCGGATCTGAACCTTCTTGCTGATGAATAACATTTACACCTACTCTTTCTCCCCATATCTTTAACTGATCTATTGCACCAGCTCTAAAGGTATCTCCTGCTGCTAGCATGACTTTCTTACCTTTAGATTTTATGTTATATCCTAGTTTTCCTATTGAAGTAGTTTTTCCTACTCCATTCACTCCTATAACAATAACAATTGCTGGAGAAGGAGATATATTTAAAGAACTATCCTTTGTAGTAGTTAATAAGTCCTCCATGATTTCCTTTAACACTGATTTAACATCTTCTGTTTCAGTCAATTTCCTAGCCTTAATCTCGTCCCTCAATCTCTCCATAATCTTCATTGTCGTATCCATTCCAACATCAGACACAATAAGAATCTCTTCTAACTCTTCAAGAAATTCTTCATCAATTTTTGTATAGGATTTCATTAGGGTGTCAATCTTTTCAGTAATACCTTTTCTTGTTTTTGTTAATCCTGATTTCAGCTTCGAAAAAAAGTTTGGCGATTTCGCTTTTGGCTCAACAACTTCTTCAATCTCCTCTGTACTAACATTCACTTCTATTTCAGAATACTCTATTGTAGGCTCTTCAGGCCTATATACATCTTCACTGACCTTCTCTTCTTTTATAATGTCCTCACTAACAATTTCTTCTTCGATTGCTTCCTCAGGAGTAATTTCTTCTTGTAATATTTCCTCTTCTACTTCTACAATGTTTTCTTCGTTCTTCTCTTCATTATTTTTCTTGATCTTCTTAAAAAGTTTTTTAAACATGCCCATTCCTCCTAAATATAATATTGCAATTAAACCTGGATTACTCATAGAGAATTCAAAATGCTGAGAATAACACCAACTAAGAGTTTTGTAAACTAATATAAAATAATCTTAATCTGGGTTAAGCATTGCCATCGTTGCCCTAACTAGCTACATCACTTAGCTTTACAGAAACTACCTTTGATACTCCATATTCTTGCATTGTAATACCATATAAATAATCTATAATCTCCATAGTTCCTTTTCTATGGGTAATAACTATAAACTGGGAATTCTTTGAAAACTCCCTTAAGAATTCTGCAAATCTAAAAATATTTACATCGTCTAAGGCCGCCTCAATCTCATCCAATATACAAAACGGAGTTGGTTTAGTTCTAAGAATTGAAAAAAGTAACGCAATTGCAGTTAATGCCTTTTCTCCTCCAGAAAGAAGGGTTAAGTTTTGAAGTTTTTTTCCTGGAGGTTGTGCTACAATGTCTATATTACCTTCTAAAACATCACCACTTTCATCTAAAACAAGTTTAGCGTTCCCACCACTGAAAAGCTGATTGAAAATCACACTGAAATTTTCATTTATTTGGTGAAAACTTTTAACAAACTGCTTCTTCATAGTAGCTTCCAATTCACGAATTACTTGGTCCAAAGAATCCTTTGCCTTGATTAAATCCTCCTTTTGTGAGTTAAGGAAGGAATGTCTTTCACTCACTTCTTGGTATTCCTTTATTGCACCCAGATTTACTTCTCCAAGTTTTTTTACTTCCTTGTTCAAATAATTAATCCTACTAGATGCCTTGTTTAGATTTTCTATTTCATTTTTGTGATCTAAAGCATCCATATAGCTCAATTCATATTTTTCCCATATTTTTTTTATATAGTTATCGTGTTGAAGCTCAAGTCTTGCTTTTTTTACTTCAATTTTATGCAAACTTTCTTTTAAGTCATCTAATGCATTATCTATATTATTGATTTTTAAAAGCAAATCTTTATTTTTGTCGTTCCAAATATTTTTTTCTTCAGTATATTTGTTAATATTGTATTCAATTTGCTTACTAACAATATTGTTGTCATTAATAGATATTTCTATCTTCTCAAGTTCATCAATATACATTTCCTTTTCAGCACTTAACGCTCTTAACTCATTCTCTTTGCTTAACCTATTATTTTTCCATACCTCAATAGTACTCTTTATTCTATCTATTTCACTTAAAGAATTTTCTTTCTTTCCCTTTATTGATGCTGACTTAACCTTTATTCCAGTAATATATTCCTTTAAAGAATCTACTTCCTTTTGTTTATCAATAACGGAACCGTTTCTTTTTTTTATGTTGTCTTGAAGGCTTAAATTTTCTGATTCAAGTTCTTTTATTTTTAACTCCTTCTTCAAAACGGAATCTTCCATATCATCTAACTCACTCTCAAGTTCCTCAAGCTCACCTTTTAAGTTGTGCATAGATATACCTAGGGATTGTCCTTGATTTTTAATATTCATCACAGTATTTTCTTGTTTAAGCTGCATAAGTTTCATTTCTTCAATAGAGGTCGAGTTAATCTTAAGTCTTTCATTTATATCCTCTATCTTATTTTTGAGCCCTTCCAAAACCTTTTCATTTTCCACTGTCAATCTGCCCAGTTTAAGAACCTTATCCTCTAGCTCAGATAATTGTCTTTTTCTGGTAAAAACATTTGAAATCTTTGACTTATAACTACCTCCAGTGATGGTACCTCCAGGGTTTATTACATCACCATCAAGTGTCACAATCTTATATTTTCTTACTGCTTTTGAAATTTTAACAGCAGAATCTATATTATCCACTATTAAAGTTTTTCCCAATAAATAAGTAAATAAATTACTATATTCTCTAGAGCATGCAAT
>JMSU01000287.1_pt1 | contig 15056 bp, 14 predicted proteins | sample 179011 | NCBI WGS metagenome assembly JMSU01 (sample SAMN02769580, study PRJNA246767) | bioreactor metagenome | isolation source: Culture-1 Bioreactor ArsB derived from microbial biomass from the upper 2 cm... | place: Germany: Bremen | collected day 87 after inoculation
CGATCAGGGTGTGCAGAGGGTCTTAGTCCCTTTGCCCGCCGGAGGCGAAATCATCGAAAAAAAGCGCGCAGCGCATCAAATAGCATCTAGCCCCGCAGGGTCACCGAAGGCATGATCAAATAGGGCTAACGAGGAAAATATAATGAGTGTATCAGGTGAAGTTTGGGCAGTGCTTCTTGCTGCTGGCAGCGGCACCCGTCTGGCTAATGCTGTGGGCGGTGTGAAAAAGCAGTTTCTTTCCTGGAAAGGGCATCCTCTTTTTTGGCATTCCGCACTTACTTTTTCAAAGACTCCTGCTGTATCAGGTGTCGTTTTTGTTTTTCCTCCTGATCAGGTTGAGGAGATGCGAGATGTTGTTGCCAAGCTTGACGGTAGTGATTCTTTGGGGATGCCGATTAAGGTTACAGCCGGAGGAAAGCGCCGTCAGGATTCTGTCTTTAACGGCTTGAATGAATTGCCAACCGGGTGTACGCATGTGCTTGTGCATGATTCCGCACGTCCTTTTGCTTCTGCTGCAATGATGAGCTCAATTGTTGACATGCTGCAGGGTGGTATGGACGCAGTTATTCCTGCTGTGGATGTTACCGATACAATCAAGGAAGTTGAAGATCGTGTGGTGGAAAAGACTTTAGTGCGTTCACGGCTTAAGGCTGTTCAGACGCCGCAGGGATTTTCGTTACCGGTTCTTTATGCAGCTCATAAACAGGCTGACGAAGATGGCTGGGATGTTACTGATGATGCTTCCATGGTCGAGATGGCTGGCAAAGACGTTTATATTTGTGATGGGGAAGAGGGCAACGTGAAAATTACTAATCCCGAAGATTTAAAGCGTATTGAGGAAGATAGCCGTGTTTTACCTTGTGTAGGCTGGGGCTACGATGTTCACAAATACGGTGAAGGGCGTCCTATGGTTCTTGGCGGTGTACCGATTCCAGGCGGGCCAGAGGTCATAGCTCATTCTGACGGTGATGTCTTGTTGCATGCTTTGTCTGATGCCATTTTGGGTTTGTTCGGAGGTGGCGATATCGGCCATCATTTTCCTGATACTTCGGCGGCATGTGAAAATATGTCCAGCGGGATTATTTTGAAAGAAGTCATGATTAAAGCTGAAGAAGCCGGAATTGAGATCGTACATGTTGATATGACCATTATTGCGCAGATTCCTAAATTATCTCCGCACCGGGAACTTATCCGTAAAAATGTGGCATCAGTCATGGGACTTGATAAAAATCAGGTCAATGTGAAGGCGACCACGGAAGAGAAGCTCGGCTTTACCGGAGAGAAAAAGGGAATCAAGGCCGTGGCTGCGGTGACCGGAATGAGGAATTTTTCTTAAGGGTTGTTTATGCGTGGCGTTGGAAAATCTATTTTGAAATGGTTCGCAGGAATGGTGATTTTTGTCGCCTTGCTTGGCGGGGCATATTTTAAACTGGAAGAATTTTCTGCGCAAAAAGTGCATGAATTTGCAGATCGTTATTCAGATTTTGTCCATCTCGAATTTGACCGGGCTTTGATCAACCCTATTGACCGCTCGCTGAGTGTTTGGGGCTTACGCTGTGATTTTGCCATAGGCTCGAGTTGTACGGCGGAAAGGGTTATGGTTGAGAAATTTGACCATGAACATAATATTCCGCGTTTTTTGAAAGGGAGTATTAAAGGAGTTAACGTTCCTGTTGATTTTATGAACTTTGGTTCCTTTGCTTCTGAATTTCGGAAAATGGGATATGACGAACTGAATTTTGACCTCTTGGCAGAGTACATATATGAAGACGAAACAAAACGTCTCAGTGTGAGAAAACTCAACTTTGATGGAACAGAAACCTGTCGGGTGAGCGCAGCATTTGATCTTGGAGATATGAAGCTGCACAACCCCGGGATCAGCGGGCTTATCGGAGTCAGTATGTTAGATGGTGGTCTTGTCTGGCAGGACAGATCATTAACAGAACGTTTACTGAATCTTTCAGCTGAAACTGATCAAAAGGATAGTCAATCGTATCGGGCAGAATTGCTTGAGGGGTTGCAGCTTGAGACGCAGAAGGCTAGAAGTCTTGGCAACGGGTATGCTGAGAATTTTTATGCCGAGATGAAAAAATTTATTGAAAATCCCGGAGAGCTTGTCATCAGGGTGGACCCTGCTGAACCTGTACCTTTGTTGTACATGTTTATGGGACGTAATTTTGAAGAATTGCTTGAGCTCTATGGGGTAACGGTTGAAGCTGGGAATCCCAGAAAAAATACCGAAAATAACTGATACTTATTTCAGACAATAAGGAGTGGCTATGCGCCTTTACAATACACTTAAAAGAAAAAAAGAAGAATTTGTACCTGCCAATGGCAATAAAGTGAGCCTGTATGCTTGTGGGATTACAGCATACGATCTTTGTCATATCGGGCATGCGCGTTCTTCTGTTGTCTTTGATATTCTTGTCCGCTACCTGCGCTTTAAAGGTTATGATGTAACTTTTGTCCGCAATTTCACTGATATTGATGATAAAATCATTAATAGAGCTAATGAAACCGGTGTGACCGCCGGGGAATTGGCTGAAAAGTTTATTGGTGAGTTTTATGTGGATATGGATAAGCTGAATATTTTGCGCGCTGATATTGAGCCCAAATGTACTGAACATATCCCTGAGATGATTGAGCTTACTGAAACCCTCATCAAGAAGGATCATGCTTATTCCACTCCTTCTGGAGATGTATATTTCAAGGTCCGTTCATTTGAAGGCTACGGAAAGCTTTCCGGTAGAAATATTGAAGACTTGCAGTCCGGTGCCCGCATACAGCCCGGCGAAGAAAAAGAAGATCCTCTCGATTTCGCTCTCTGGAAAGCAGCTAAGCCCGGTGAACCTTCCTGGGAAAGTCCCTGGGGTGATGGTCGTCCGGGTTGGCATCTTGAGTGTTCTGCCATGAGTGAGAAATATCTTGATCTTCCTTTTGATATTCATGGCGGTGGGCAGGATCTCAGTTTTCCACACCATGAAAATGAAATTGCACAGAGTGAAGCTGCAACAGGAAAAGCTATGGCCCGTTTTTGGGTTCATAATGGATTTGTGCAGATTAATTCTGAAAAGATGTCAAAGTCTCTTGGTAACTTTTTCACCATCAGAGATATTCTTGATAAATTCCTGCCGGAAACATTGCGTTATTTCTTACTGACTATGCACTACCGCAGTCCTCTTGATTTTTCTTTTGAAGCTCTTGAAGAGGCTGAAAAGGGAATCCGTCGTGTTTATGCAGCCCTTGAACAGATGGAAGAAGCGTTGCAGAAGAAGAAATGGTCTAAAGCCGCTCTGCCTGAAGAAGTTGTCGCTGAAATTGATGACGCTGAGAAGGGGTGGAACGAGGCCATGGAAGATGACATGAACACTGCGGGGGCTATGGGGCATATGTTCACACTCATTCGCCTTGCCGGACGCATTGCTGAAGATAAGGCATGGCGCAAAAGTGAAGGCGGGCGTGACGCTTGGACCCGTATCCTTGAAGATATGGAAAAATGGGGTGAAGTGCTCGGCGTTTTCACCACAGAGCCTAAAGTTTTTCTTGAGGGTCTTAAGCTGAACATGCTTGAACGCAAAGGTATTGAAGTAGCTAAAGTTGAAGAACTTGTTACAGCCCGTAAGGATGCCAGAAAAAATAAAGATTTTGTCCGTTCTGATGAAATCAGGGATGAATTGATTGAACTTGGAATTGAGGTTAAAGATACTCCTCAAGGTGCTGTTTGGGATGTAATTTAGTTTAACTCATAACTTCTTTGATTTTAAAAGAAACCGGAGGCTTCTCCGGTTTCTTTTTTTTATTTAGGGGGTAAACAAAAATAAAGTATGAAAGTTGAAGAGGTGTGAATGAAGATTGGGCTTAAAGGTAAAAGTGTTATCGGTGTTTTCATATTATGCACAGTCATTCTTGGTGTTGCGTGGACGGGCACAGCGTTGCTCATGGACCGGAGTTCAAACGAAATTGAAAAAGTGCTTATGAAAGAAAATCTTGATCGGGTTTCATATGCACTTTCTGCTGAGACAAAAACTCTTGAAAATTATTGCCGTGACTGGGCCTGGTGGGATGACAGTTACGAGTTTATGGAGACGCGCAATAAGAAGTTTTGTGATTCAAATTTAACCAATGATGTTTTAATAAATCTGAACCTCGATATAATCCTTTTTATCGATAACGATGGAAATATTGTTGAATCACTTTGCGAAGAAGGTACAGAAACTATCCAAACATGTTTTGCTGCTTCCGGTTGCGTTGGGACCAACCTAGTAAAAATGACAGATGATCAAGGTTCTACCGGGCTGATACGTGTTGCACATAAAATTCTTATGGTCAGCATGCAAAAAATCCTTACCAGTCAGATCGATGGTACCCCCCGTGGAACTCTTGTGATGGGACGTTTTTTTGGAGATGTAGCAGTAAAAAGGCTGGGGGATGAATTATTAATGAATCTTTCTTTCAGCGATTTGAATGGAGAAATTTCTGAAAAAGTTTTTTTTAAGCCTGTTAAATATGCCGATACAACTTTGCAAGGATTTAAAGTTATCAATGATTTACTAGATGATCCTTTGGTTCTGCTTCGCCTTGAGATGAATCGCGATGCACACCGTATAGCCAGTTCCATGACCTGGATTTTTGTGGCCTTCTTCACTGGGACTTTATTCCTGATAGGAATCACTGCTAGTTTTTTAGTTAATTTTAATTTTGTTTCAAGGGTAAAAATGTTGCAGGCCCAGCTTAAGGGAGAATATTTTACAGGTCCGGAAAGACGGAGATTGGTGATCAGCGGGGATGATGAACTTACTGACCTGTCTGCATCTATCAACGATACCCTTGATCTTCTGCAAGAGGAGAAAGAAAAGGCTGAGACTGCTAATCGGGTAAAGACTGAGTTTCTTGCTAATATGAGTCATGAAATTCGGACTCCTATGCATTCTATTCTGGGCATGGTGGAGCTACTCAAGGAAACAGAGCTTGATCAGGAACAGCGAGATTTTCTTAATATTGCCGGTACTGCAGGAGAATCTCTTCTTGATGTTATTAACGATGTGCTTGAGATTTCAAAAATTGAAGCCGGACACCTTGAGATTGAGAGACACGAATTTCTATTATCTGAAATGGTTCAACGAACTGTGTCAATGTTTGAAGCTGATGCCGTTAAAAAAGGTTTGAAGGTTAAGTGCAGTCTCTCCAGCGATGTCCCTGATAAGGTTGTCGGGGATCCTACCAGAATAAGACAGGTACTGACCAATTTGATCAGCAATTCAATAAAGTTTACGCGGAAAGGTGATATTCTTGTCTCGGTTTATCAGAGTGATGGACAGATCAAGTTTTCAGTTACTGATCATGGAATTGGAATCTCTCCCGAAAAGATTGATATTATTTTTGATAGTTTCACTCAGGCGGATTCTTCAACTTCGCGTAGGTACGGGGGGACGGGTCTTGGTCTGCCTATTTCCAGAAAATTAGTTAAAATGATGGGTGGGGAGTTGTCTGTAAATAGTACCGTTGGAGAAGGAACCACTTTTACTTTCTATGTCAGGCTTGTTTGATCTTTATTATTTGTTTGGATGAGATCTTTGATATCGAATTGTTGGATTGTTTTTGCGGTTGTGTATTGACTCTCTGTATGAGAATCTTATTATATTGCTTGAAACGTTAAAACAATCTGTGAGGTCTGATATGAATGAGATTCTCGGACTTATCGCTGTTTTCGCAATCGTTTTTTTGATTGTGAAGGTAGTCATCCCTAAAATGGGTGTTTCTCCGTGACAAATTGGTCGTGGTGCCGGTTCGGCATCAAAAAAAGGCGGAAAGGGTAAAGGATGCGGAGGCAATTAGCTGATGCCGATTTACGAATATAAATGTAAAAAATGTGATCATATTTTTGAGGAAATTGTTTCGATTTCCTCCATACACCCACCGGATTGTCCAAAATGCAAAAGCGCTGAAACCGAAAAGCTACTGTCCACCTTCAGTGGGCGCAGCTCTTCTGGATCGGACCTTTTCCCATCCATGCCAGAAGCAGGCGGATGTGGAAATTCCGGCTTTTCATGAGGGTGACCTTGTTTTCCGGTCGGAAAATATGATTTAAAAGCCCCGGCACATAGGTGTCGGGGCTTTTTTATAAAAACATCAGAAATTTTAAGATGCGGTTAACAGTAGGCCTGGCGCATTGAGGTTATGAGTGATTTAATCCGGCAGTCATATGTATGCTCAGCGAGAATTCTTTTTCTGGCGGCGCTGACAATCTGTTTTCTTTTTTGTTCGTCACGGAGATACCTATCAATAAGTTGGGGGATTTCTTCGATAGAATGGTAGATAGCAATTTCTTTGTCTGGGGCAAAAAGATTTTCCATCTGGTAACGGTGGTCGGTCAGGATAAAACCGTTGCAGGCAGGAACATCGAAAACTCGCTGATTTACAGCACCTTTCATTTGCTGGCTGGTACAGTTGAAATTGATTTTAGAGCAGGGGTAGAAACGAGGGAGATCGTTGTAGTAGGATAGTTCCTTGTGATATTCCCATGAAGTATTGTTCAACAGCGTTTTCCAGCCGTCATCACCGACTATAAGCGGTGAATACGGGATAGTCTGCTCAACACAGGACAGCCTGTATTCAAGGGTTGCCTGCCAGATGATCAGTGTTTCAAAAGACAGTTTCCGAAATGGGGAAATCAAATTTTCGTAGTGGGGAAGCAGTTCCGGGAAATCTGATTTCAAGAAGTTTACAACTGAAGGTTCTGATCTAGTCCCGAATTTATGAGCGACTTCCTGCCATTTTTGGGCAAGGGGCCCTGATAGGTTTGCTGCTTCGAGTTTACGGGCAGTTTTGTGGACCATGGAATTACCGACGAATGAAATATCTCTGGTCCATTTTTTTTCTGTGCACCTTTTAGAAGGCAGGAAGCGGGTCGGGTCAGTCCCTAGGGGGAGATGAAAAATATTCTTGAATCCCATCTCCTTCAGGGAATCCATACGGTCTGCATCCCAGGTGAAGATGGTGGAGTTATGATCTGCCTGTCTTTTGTACAGCGGCAGGATGAGCATGGGGTTGTCAACAAACCATGAGGCCAGTGGCAGGTCGAATTTGTGAAGCAAGGTGTTCAGGACTCCTTCCTGATCAACTCCCAAATGGTTGACAGTGAGTACAAAGTCAGGCCTGAAAGTATTGATCGCGGAGGTCATGCGAGCCACGAAATGATCGAGACTCATCTCTTTGGCATCCATATTGATGAACATATGGGGGATGGACTGGCGCTCACATGCTGCGACGATTTCTCCCATCAGGAAATACTGGCTGGTCAGTAAGAGAATGCGGGGCTGAACGCTTTGAAATTTAGGCCATTGAGGAAATTCTGCTTTTTGACCGGACATATCAATGAGCATCTTTTCAACCTGCGCGTAAAATGGGGAAAGGCGCAGATAGAAAGGGATTTTGAGCAGTTGAATCTTCTTTTTAAAGTCATTTTCCAATTCGGAAATATGGTTGGCTGCATTTTGGGGAGAGTTTGTAGTGATCCATATTACATTAGGGTGATTGTTCAGTTTCTCTTTCAGCTTTGTTTTCTCAAGAATAGGGATTTCGCAGTCCAGAATGAGCAGGGGGCGGTCTTTTTTGCTGGCGAGTATTTTGGCAGCAGTTCCTATGCCGGAACCAATAAGTAGGGGGATTGTGTCTTTTTCAATTTTTTCAGCAAGTTCAATCTCTTTGCGAGGTCCGAATTTCCCCCACATGTGCTTTTTCTTATCGTCCTGAATTATGCGGATATCTGTCAGGTCTGAATTGCTGTATATTATTTCAGCTGAATACTCATTCTTCATGTGAATCTACCACGAGTCCCGGGCCGGTTTATGGTAGAAAAATTCTAGTCTCCTATTCTTTTTCCGGTTTTCAGGAGTGTCATTCTTCACCAGCGGTTGAGTATCGGCGTAGCCTACTGCCTTAAGCCTTTTGGATTCAATTCCCCCTTGTTCAATAATATAGCGCAGGGCACTTGCCGCTCTAGCAGATGAGAGTTCCCAGTTCGTGGGAAATTTTTTTGAACGTGTTTCAGAGTTGTCCGTGTGTCCACGTACTACCATATTATAGTTGTGATCTTTAAGGACGCTGATCACTTTATCTAGAATTTTTTTGGCTTCTGGTTTTAGAGTTGCTGATCCTGGAGAGAATAGTGAAGCTGTATTGGAATTTACCAGAACTCCATCCTGATCTGCTTTGACTCCGGACGATTTGCGGGTGGTATCATCTTGATCAAGTAAAGCCTTGATGCGCAGAACCAGACCCAGCAGACGTTTGTCATTACTGTCCATTTTAATTTCTTTACGCGCAACATCTGATGGAGTGAGAGATAGGTGGTCATCTACTCTACGCTCTACTTTTACCCCGAAAGCATTTTTAATTGAACCAAGCAGTTCCTTAAATTTTGCAAGATCATTGTTTGCGAAAGAAAGAAGCAGTACAAAAAAGCACAATAGAAGAGTAACCATATCCGCAAATGTCGCCATCCACGGTGGTAGTCCTTCCTCCGGAGGAGGGCTGTCATCCTTTGGTTTTAGAACAACTATTTTTGCCATGATTAGACCAGCCGCTTAATCGGTCGCATCGCGCATTGCAGGAGCAAGAAAGGCTTGCAGCTTTTCTTTCACGATGGAAGGATGTTCTCCCTTCTGAATCGCTACAACTCCTTCGACCATGATTTCCATGTAAAGGGATTCTTCAAGGGAGCGTTCTTCAAGCTTTTTGGCAAGGGGCAGGAACATAACGTTGGCAAGAACAGCACCGTAAAGGGTTGTCAACAAGGCGACCGCCATTGCAGGGCCGATTGCGTCAGGATCACTCAGGTTTGAGAGCATGTTTACCAGCCCGATAAGTGTTCCGATCATTCCGAACGCAGGGGCCATGGTTCCCATTCCTTTCATAACAGCCTGTCCCTGAAAGTGTCTTTTTTTCATGAAATCTATTTCGATTTCCATGATGGAACGGACTAAATCTCCATCTGTGCCGTCAGCCACAAGAATGACGCCTTTTTTTAAATACTCATCGTCGATAGCTACTTTTTCAAGGGCTACAAGACTTTCTTTACGAGCTGTTTCGGCTAAAGCGACAATCTGATCGATGATAGCTTTAGGGTCTTTGGTCTTTGCAAAAAAACCTTTGAGGGCAATTTTAAATGCTTTAATAACAACGCCCATTGGAAACATGATAAAAGCTGACGCAAATGTTCCCCCGAAAACAACTACTGCAGATGGGGGGTCAACAAAGCCTGCTGCATTACCACCCATAAAAATTGTTGCGACAATGAGTCCAAATCCACCAACTATTCCTATTAGAGTTGCGATATCCATATTAATTCTATTTTTTTAACGCGGGAGAACCCACTCTTATTTCATTGTTTTCATAGTAGAAAAAGACGTTTTCCATGGGAGACTCCACCTGCATGAACGCTTGTCCTATGCTGATTTCAACTCCTGCCTTTACTATTCCTTCGACCATTATTCTACAGGATTCGAGCTTTTCAGCTTGCTGGATTTTGTCCCACAACTGCTTCTTCTTACTCTTTAAAAATCGAATTTTCATATCATTCTTTTCGATTTTGTCTGTGAATTTAGTTGTGTTTGATGATCCGTTGCTTACTAGCTTCTGCAGTTCTTCTATCTCTTTGGTAAGTACAGATATTTGTGTGGAAATCTTATCTATCTGCAATAGTATTACCGGGTTGTAACCGACAACTACTTGTGCTGCAGAGCTAAGTCCCCCTCCAAGCTGCTCGCCGATATAAACGTATTGGTCACTGTAACATTTTCCTCCGGCAAGTCGACCTTTAACGGCAAATTTGCCTTCGCAATAGACAGTAGTGTGCATACAATTTTTATCAATGATAATATTTCCACCACTGACCAGCGTAGCGTTTTCGCAAAAAGCTGTGCGCAATGTCTCTTTTGCCTCAATAAGACCTTTACTGTTGCCTTTAATACCACCATCGCACTTTAGGAAACCTGCAGCATGAACATTGGCCTGCTCAATAATCCCTTTTACGTTGATGTTATTCGCTTTAACATCAAGGCCTGATTTGATGGCTCCGTGGACAACAAGGTCTCCTACAAAAAAAATGTTGCCGGTAGAGAGATTTACGTCCCCACGAACGTTGAGGAGTTCTTTGACCGTGATCAAGTCTTCTTCGTTGTAGAAAACATAACCATTGCGAATGGCAATGAGTTGATCAGGGTTGTCTGGGTTCACTTTGGTATTTGGGCCTTTGGGGAAAGTCTTGTCTGGGTAGTGCCGATGTCCAATAGGGCAAACTCCCTCTTCTGACTCATCCTCCCACTGGGCAAGTATTTGTCCTGTTATGACGCTTTGCACATAACCCATGTTGTAGTAATCAACACTGCCGTCAGTCTTTTCTACCGGCTTCAGGTTGTGATAGTCAAAGTCAGGGTCAAAAAAATGTTTTAGGCAAGGCATTAGGATCTCCGGGAAAGGTGCGTAGGACTAAGGAAGTTCCCGTTCATCTTCAATTACATTGAAAAAGGATATCAGTCTTACCAGTTCCAGTGTTTTGCAAATCTGTTCGCTGGGTTTCAGGAGGTACATATTTTTGTTGAGGCTCTTAAGACGGGAGTTAAGTGAAACAAGAAATCCAATACCTGAGCTGTCAAGGAAGTGGGCTTCAGAAAGGTCGGCCACAATTGTCTTTATCTCAGGAGATTTACTTTGCTCTTCAATTTTATCTTTGAAATCGTAAATAGTTTCTATCGTTACTTCTCGGCCACACTTAAGGGTGAGAATTCCATCGTCAATGCTTATTCTGTCCTCAGCCATTTGTCTTCCTTTATCTTGCGGGTCAGCCTAATGGTATTTTTCCCGTTTTCTTTCACCAGTTCAAATGAATCCATCAGTTCAGACATGATGAACATACCCCGTCCTCCAATAGCTTCTGGACTGGGCATGGTAAAATCAATGGTTTTGGAACAGAGGCCTTTCCCCCAGTCAGAAATTTCGAAAATAACATGTTTTGGGGGGGATATTTTAATGGTCAGTTCAAGTTTGTTACATGGAGCATGTTCTTTGTACGCATGGCGCGCAACGTTGGAGCAACCTTCGGTAAGAACCAAATCTATATCATGAAGCAGGTTTTCATCATTGATGAAACCTTTCAATATGTGAATAGCTTTGCGTGCAATTTCCCTGCTTTCTTCCGGGGTGGGAATTGCTTCCAGCACATAGTTATGCATGCATGCTCCGATTGAAATGACCGACAGCAAACCTTATCTGTCAGATGTTACAACGTTCCCTAATTACATCAACTTAAATTCTAATATACCTAATCCTCCCTTTTTCGCAAAGGAAGTCAAGTTAAAAGCCAAAATTTTAAATAAAATCTTTGGAATCCAGTATGATCGTAACAGGTCCGGAATTTACAAAATCCACATTCATCATGGCTCCGAATTGCCCTGTCGCTACTTTTGCAGGAGCTTTAGCTGTTACAGCGGCTGTAAAACTCTCACAAAGCTGTTTAGCCAGATCAGGGGCAGCCGCTCCTGTGAAGGATGGACGGCGTCCTTTTTTACATGAAGCGTAAAGTGTGAATTGTGAAACTATAAGTACATCACCTTTAATGTCGGCAAGAGAGAGATTCATGCGCTCCTCTTTGTCTTCAAAAATACGCAGGCCGATCATTTTATCTATTAACAGGTTCCATACCTTGGAGTCGGGAAGATCTTCAGTATCTTCTTTGCCGAAGCCGACAAGAACCATTATGCCGGGGCCGATTTCACCAACTGTAGAATCTCCTACTTCAACCTTGCCGCCGCTTGTTCTCTGGATAACCAGTTTCATTTCTATCTCTCAGAGTAACTGGCTACAGATGAATCCTTTTCTGAAACAGAAGTATAGACAAGTTTGATATGCTCATTTTCAATTCTTTTTTGCATTTCTTTATATATGTAACGGGCAATGTTTTCAGAGGATGGATTACGGTGTTCAAAAAATTCAGTGCTGTTTAAATGCTTGTGATCAAGGGTTTCCAGTACTTCGGAAAGTTCTTTTTTTAATTCTTTGAAGTCCATCAGAATTTCAACTTTAGAATCAAGACGGTCTCCTTCAATTTCAACTTCCACCCCAAAGTTATGCCCATGCATGTTTTCACATTTTCCACCGTAATTTCTCAACTGGTGAGCTGCGCTGAAATCTTTCTTTACTTTAAGTCTCCATTTACCTTTATTCATTGTATTCTCCATTGATTTATTGTTCGTGTCGTTAGATGCTTATAAAACTATTGAAGCGTCGTGTTACCATTTTTGCGCCACTGGTTGAATTCTTTCCAAAAGTCTCCATTGGGGCGGATATTGTAGCTGTGTCCGAGCCGTAGTGTGCAGATGGCTTCATCCAGAAAGAGCTGCAGAGTCACCGGAGCCGAACCGGGATATCCACCGAGGATCGCTTTGAGTTCGGCGAGACCTTCCTCGGTACATAGTTTGTAATGTACCGGAAGCGGGACTGCTTCCTGGCACCCTGCCTGTGCTGTTTCCAGTAATGAAACTTCTTCGGCTAAAATTTTGGCTTCTTTGGGAGCATCATCAGGGGCGTCTTCCTGATTGCGCAGGTCAATCTTACCTTTGATCAGCAAAGGCTGGTCCTGATTTAGGAACTGAGCTGCAACTTCATATGTGTTGGGCAGCATGGTGAGTTCACCTGAACCTGTCATATCTTCCATGGTACAGAAGGCCATCTTATCACCTTTTTTGGTGATGTACTCTTTGAATGTCGGGATGATAATTCCGACCCTCACCTGAGTTCCGTTGGCCATCTCTTTGATTTCTTCAATGGTGACCAAACCCATACGTTTCATCTCATGGCGGAAAGCGAGTAGAGGATGGCTGGTCAGGAAGAAACCGAGCGCCTCCTTTTCAATGCGCAGTTTTTCTTTTTCATCCATCTCTTCCATTTTGAATTCTTCAAAGCTGAGAGGCATGGATTCACCTTCGCTTTTCCCTCCATCACCAAGCATATCAAACATGTTGATCATGCCTGACTCTTTTTCTTTGGTCTTCTTCTGACCATAGGCGAAGGCCTTTTCAAGTGAGGCAATGAGTCCGGCTCTTGAAATTCCAAGGGAGTCCATTGCTCCTGCCCGGATCAGGTATTCAGCAACTCTTTTGGTTACCCGTCGCAGGTTTACGCGGGTAACGAAATCAATAAGATCTTTAAATGGACCGTTCTTCTTGCGTTCGATAACGATTTCATCGATTGCTTCTTCTCCGACATTTTTTATACCGGCCATGCCGTAAATGATGTCACCTTCATACACGGAAAAGCGGGCCATGCCGAGATTTATGTCCGGCTGGCGTACAGTTACGTCCATATCTCTGCATGCGTTAATGTACATGATGATTTTTTCAGTGTTGTTCATTTCAGTACTCATAAGCGCTGCCATGAATTCAACCGGAAAGTGGGCTTTAAGATATGCAGTGTAGTATGAAATGAGCGCGTATGCCGCGGAGTGCGATTTGTTAAAACCGTATGCCGCAAACTGTTCCATCAAATCAAAAATATCGTTGGCGATTTTTTCTGGAATCTCGTTTTCACGGGCTCCTTCAAGAAAGCGGACTCTGTGTTTAGCCATTTCTTCAGGAATTTTTTTACCCATGGCACGACGCAGCAGGTCACCTTCACCAAGTGAGTAGTTGGCAATGGTCATTGCCGCCCCCATAACCTGCTCCTGATAGACTATAACTCCGTATGTAGGGGCAAGGCTGGGTTCAAGGGTGGGCCAGAGATATGATACCTCTATTTCCCCGTGTTTACGTTTAATGAATTCATCAACCATACCGGAACCGAGCGGTCCCGGGCGGTAGAGAGCGAGCATAGCGATGATGTCTTCAAAGCAGCTTGGGCGAAGCATGCGCAAATATTTACGCATACCCGAAGATTCAACCTGAAAGACTCCATCTGTGTCGCCTTTGCAAAAAATATCATAAGTATCAGGGTCATCAAGGGCCAGAGTATCAAGGTCAGGTGCTTCTTTGCCCTGCTCGCGGATAATATCGAGACAGTCTTCAACAACTGTCATGGTGCGCAGTCCCAGAAAGTCAAATTTGATCAGGCCGACCATTTCGACTTTTTTCATGTCATACTGGGTCACTATTTCACCCTTCTTCCCTTTGTAGAGAGGAAGGTAGTCGGTCATGGGCTTGTCTGAAATAACAACCCCGGCTGCATGAGTCGATGCGTGTCGGGACATACCTTCCAGACGGGTAGCAATGTCCATGAGCTTTTCAATTTTTGGGTTGGTATCAACCATATTCTGTAATTCAGGTATGGCTTTAACCGAGTTGGGAACGGTGATTTTTGCTTTTTTTACTCCCAGACCTTGAGCAATGACAGCGGGGTCGTCCGGGACTAGTTTAGCAATGGGGTCAGTCTCAGAAAAATGCATACCCAGCGCACGGCCTACGTCTTTGATTACCGCTTTGGTTTTCATGGTCCCGTAAGTTGTGATCTGTGCTACGCGGTCCCAGCCGTACTTCTCAGAACAATATTTTACGACCTCAAGACGACGGCGTTCGCAGAAGTCAACGTCGATATCAGGCATTGAAATACGTTCAACGTTGAGGAATCTTTCGAAGAGCAGATCATAAGGGAGCGGGTCGATGTTGGTGATGCGAAGTGCCCACGCAACAATGGAACCCGCAGCGGAACCACGGCCGGGGCCTACTGGGATGCGGTTGTCTTTGGCCCAGTTGATAAAGTCCTGAACAATAAGAAAGTAGGCTGGGAAACCCATTTCAATAATAACACCAAGCTCATAATCAAGACGGTCCCAGTATACTTTCTCATCAATCTCATAAGGGGCTGCTTCTATACGTTTTTTCAGACCTTCTTTGCAGAGTTTTACAAACTCTGTGTCGATGGTCATTCCTTCCGAAAGTTCATAATCGGGGAAATAGTAGTTACCCAGTTCAATCTCGAGATTGCACATCTCAGCAATTTTTTGCGTGTTGGCAATTGCTTCAGGTACATGGGCGAAATATTGTTCAAACTCTTCCTGCGGTTTGAAG
>JMSU01000288.1_pt1 | contig 15049 bp, 8 predicted proteins | sample 179011 | NCBI WGS metagenome assembly JMSU01 (sample SAMN02769580, study PRJNA246767) | bioreactor metagenome | isolation source: Culture-1 Bioreactor ArsB derived from microbial biomass from the upper 2 cm... | place: Germany: Bremen | collected day 87 after inoculation
CAGTCTTGAACCTGCCATGGCTCTTGAACTTCTACTGCTCAATATGGCAAGTCTGTCTGATCTCATTTCTATGGAAAGGGCAGGTGCGCTGGCATCTTCTGCGCCTAAATCGGCTCCAGCCGCGCCGTCTGCACCTGCAGCCCCGCATCCGGCTCCCTCCACTCCTGTAGCTCCGGCAGGGGAAACTCCTCCATGGCAGAATTCTCCACAACAGACTCCTATGCAGAATCAAGTGGGGCAGAATCAAGGGGTGCAGCATGGTGGACCTCCACCGCAGCAGGGTAATATGCAGCAGTCCATGCAGCAGGGGCATGCTCCAGCTGCAAACAATCGACCCATGGGACGCAGTGAGTCCGGCAGTCCTGCCGGGAATCGCGCAGCTGCAGATATGGGATCAGATGATTCCTCATTGCCTGACGGGGCAGATCCCCAGATAGAGAATAATTTTCAGCCTCCTGTTTACGAGTCAGAAAATCCTGTCCCAACTGAGTTTTCTGAATCAGAGCCTGTTTCCGCATCTGTTGATCCATTGCAGCCAGAGCCAAAAACTGCCGTTTCTATTTCGGGGCCGCGTAGTTTTGAAGGCTTCCTGCAATATGTCGAGGACAGCGGCGCAAATGGCTCTGTTTCCGGACTCGGAAAATGTAAGGGTGAGCTTCTCGATGGCATACTTGTTTTAACTTGTGCAAATCCATTTCATGAGAGTCAGGTTAACGGCAAGGAATGCCGTGGTCTTATTTCGCGACTTGCTGCTGAGTACTTCGGTCCTTCAACTCAGGTTGAAGTAAAGATCAGTACCAAAGGCAAGCGAAAAAGTAGGCAGCAGTTACGCGACGAAGTTGAGTCCCATCCTGATGTAAAGAGGGTGGTTGACGCTTTCGGCGCAAGTATTATTTCAGTGGACCCCCGCAAGGATGTTTAACTGCATTTTTTAACTTGCAGCATCTTAGTGGATTAAAATAGATAATCATCTCAAAGGAGAAATATAATGAAAGGTATGAATGATCTCGTACGTCAGGCTCAGGTAATGCAGCGTAAAATGACTGCTCTTCAGGACGAACTCAAAACTCGTGAAGTTGAAAGCTCCGCTGGTGGCGGCATGGTTAACGTAAAAGTTAACGGTTCTTCCGAAGTGCTTGAAATTAAAATTGATCCCACTATTGTTGAAAGCGGAGATGTTGAAATGATTCAGGATCTCGTGCTTGCAGCGGTTAACGATGCAAACAAAAAAGCCAAAGCCATGATGGAATCAGAAATGTCCCAGATCACCGGCGGCATGAACATTCCCGGTATGTTCTAAATAGTTTTTTAAGAATGCCTCCGGCGGCCAGAGGGGGAAACTTTTTAGTAGGGCTTCGTTCTGCGTTGTTTATATATTCTGTAAAGTTCCGCACTGTTCTTCTTAGTCTTTTTCGAAGGACTGACTGAGGAAGTTTTGTCATAGCTTAAAACAACTAAAAGTTTTTGGAGAGTCCGGAGAACCTTTTTTCAAAAAGGTTATCTGGTCCCCGAAGGGCCGCCAGAGGCATCTTTTTATAAAAAGCGCATGGCGCATCAAATTACTCTTGGCCCCGTATGGCCGCCGGAGGCATTTCTTTGGATAATTTACCTGACCCGTTACGTATTGTTGCTCAAGAGCTGGCAAAATTACCTGGCTTAGGGCCTAAATCTGCGTTGCGCATTGCGCTGACTATGTTGAAAATGCCGCGTGAGAAAGTTACGGGCATCGGTCAGAGTGTGATTGATTTGCGTGAGAAGCTTTGCATCTGTGAGCAGTGCGCAAGTATTACGGACACTTGTCCGTGTAAGATTTGCTCCGATCCGGGCAGAGAGCACGATAAACTTTGCCTTGTTTCAGAGTGGGACTCACTTCTGGCAATTGAAGAAATGGGCCTTTACAAGGGCTATTATTTAGTTCTCGGTGGATTACTTTCACCTTTGGACGGCGTTACCCCGCAGCATCTAGAGTTTAATAAGCTTGAGGACAGGCTGGAGAAAGGAGAAGTTAAAGAACTCATTCTTGCTTTAGGAGCGACCGTTGATGCTGAAGCAACTGCTTCGTATATTAAAAATATGATCGAAAACAGATTTCCGGGCGTTGCGCTTAGTCGGTTGGCGCAAGGAATTCCCATCGGTTCAGAAGTGAAATATACCGACAAGGAAACACTGAGGCAGTCTTTGGAATATCGTCAGAAATTATAATTATTTTATGTTTTTTGCCTATAAATAAATTGGAAGTTTTGGGATTCTTAAACCTTTTTTACAAAAAGGGTTTAAGCCGCCGGAGACAAAATCATTTAATTCTTCAAAGCGCGCAGCTCATCAAATAGTATCTACGCCCCAGCGAGGCCGCCGGAGGCATCTCAGTAGCACGATCTAACAAAGTCAGAGTAATATGTCGGATGTATTAACAGGCGAAGTTCGCACGGTTGTTTATCACAATGAAGAGAATGGGTATATTGTGGCCCGTGTATCATCCAAGGATGAGCCAGCGCAGATTACAGTGGTGGGTGTCCTTGGTTCACTTACGCCCGGTGAATCCGCTGAATTTCATGGTCGCTGGAAGCAGCACGCCAAATTCGGTCGTCAGTTTGAGGCCGATATTTACGAACGTATCCGTCCGGCAACTGAAGCCGGAGTTATCAGGTTTTTGAAATCATCATCCATCAAGGGGATCGGCGAAGCAATTGCAACTGATATGGTTAAAACATTCGGTATAGATGTTCTCGATATACTTGATGATGAACCGGAAAAGCTGCTTAAGATTAAAGGTATTTCCAAAAAGAAACTGGATAAGATCAAAGAGTCCTGGCAATCACAGCGCGAGATCAAAAATTTGATTCTGTTTCTTCATACCCATGAAGTCCCGCCTACTTACGCTGCTAAAATTTTCAATCTCTACGGCGCACAGTCTGTAACGCGTATTAGTGAAAATCCTTATGAACTGGCTTATGAAATTCGTGGCATCGGCTTTAAGACTGCTGATGCAATGGCTCTTAAGCTTGGTTTTGCTCACGATTCATCGCAGCGTATTGAAGCAGCTATTATTTATTCTCTGTTTTCTGTAAGCGAGCGGGGTGGTCATATGTTCAGCCCCAAGGAAAAGCTTATTGAAGATGTTGCTAAAATGTTGGGTGGAGTTGACCTTTCGTTGATCAGTGATGGGATTTTTTCACTGGAAGAACGCAAGCGTGTGCGCGTGGAAAACCTGCCTGAGCAGGATATTGATGAAGCTGTGTTCCTGATGCATTTTTACAGATTTGAGAGTGAAATCTGTAAAAGATTACATGGATTGGTCAGTCATCCTTCACCTGTCAGTCAGGAGAAAGTTGAAAAGGCTTTGCCGGAAGTTGAAGCAGAGCTTGGCTTTGAGCTTTCCGAAGAGCAGCGAGAGGCGGTCTTTGAGGCTTGTATAAATAAATTTTTCATAATTACAGGTGGTCCGGGGACAGGGAAAACAACCATTACTCGTGCTGTGGTCATGACCCTACGTGAACTTGGCCTTAAGGTTAAGCTTGCGGCTCCGACAGGGCGCGCAGCTAAACGGCTTTCTGAAGCCACAGGCCGTCAGGCTTCAACTATTCATAGAATGTTGCAGTATACGCCTGACAGCGGTGGTTTTTACTATAACGAAGATCAGAAGCTTAAGGCTGATGTGCTTGTTGTTGATGAAGCTTCTATGCTCGATGCACAGCTTTGTCTTGCTGTTTTGCGGGCTGTGCCACTTACCTGCCGTGTAATTTTTGTTGGTGACGTGAACCAGCTTCCATCTGTGGGACCGGGTAACGTGCTTTCTGATTTAATACAGAGCGGACAAGTTCCAAGTGCTGTGCTCAGTCATATTTTTCGTCAGGCACAGGAAAGTTATATTGTTGTGAATGCTCACCGTATCAATGATGGACAATTTCCTTTAGGTCATCCCGCTGATGCTCCTGAAGCTGACTTCTTCTGGATTCCACAGGAATCTCCTCAGAAGGTGCAGGAGATGATTGCCCAGACCGTTTGTGAGCGGATACCTGAAAGATACGGTCTTGATCCAATGCGTGATGTTCAGGTTCTTACCCCCATGCATAAAGGGGATGTGGGGACTCAGAAAATCAATGCCTTGTTGCAGGAACGACTTAATCCCGCAAACGGCAAAGGTTTAAAACGCGGATTTGTAGAATACCGTGTGGGTGATCGGGTTTTGCAGCTTAGAAATAACTACGAGAAGGAAGTTTTTAATGGCGACCTTGGACGGGTTATGTATATCGATACCGAAGAGAATGAGCTGACTGCCGAGTTTGACGGTAACATGGTTCATTACGAACTTTCAGAGTTGGATGAGCTTACACTTGCTTATGCTGTCAGTGTGCATAAATCACAGGGCAGTGAATATCCAGCAGTGGTTATGCCTATTGTTTCCCAGCATTATCTGTTGTTGCAGCGTAATTTACTGTATACCGGACTCACCCGTGCACGTAAACTTGCGGTCCTTATCGGCAGCAAACGTGCTTTTCATATCGGACTGGGCAATGTGACTGCTGGTAAAAGATTCACAAATCTGCGCCATCGCATAAAACAAATATTTGAAGAAAATCTTTTGTAGATTAGATCATTAGTATTTCTAACTATACCGGATGTTCAGATAGGCTTAGATATGAAAATTGTCCAAGCCTTTTTTGTTTCAATGAAGATAGTTAAGGTTTTGCATTATCTATCTTTTGCGTCTTTCCCGAACCCAGCAGTTACCTTCGATTGATTTTGCCCATTTTTTAAGTGAAGCGGCTTGTTCTCCAATTTCCATGAGAGTTTGCTCCGGTTCGCAGTCGAGGATTGCCAGAGATACGGATACCAATGGGAATTTGGAGATGGAACCATCTCGCCCTTTGCCTTCCATCCATCCGTTTTTGGAGTCATTTTCATTGTAATTATATCTGGCAAGACGTTTGAAACAGCGGGTTACTGATTTACAGATTCGTTTAGCTTTTTCAGGGGTGGTAACCATGACAAAATCATCTCCGCCGATGTGTCCTACAAAATCACCACCTGAACCATGTCGTGATGTTGCCCATGAAATTATCTTGCTGATTTGCAGAATGATTTTGTCACCATTTTTGAATCCATAAGTATCATTGTAAACCTTGAAGTTATCGAGATCGGCATAGATGATACTGTATCTTTCATGTGCCTTCATGCGGCGGTCAATTTCTTTTTCAATATCAAGATTTCCGGGCAGTCCGCTTAAGGGGTTGGTTCCTTTAGCCATTTCTACTTGGACAGTAGCAAGTGTGTCTAAAAGTTTCTGAACAGACACGGTGCCCATTAACTGGTCTTTTAAAGTTATAATTACGTCGTCATAAGCTTTCTTACGGGAGCGGGCCATCGCCTGCTGTGACACTTTTTCAACGGTAGTTTCAAGATCAACAACAAGGGGGCCATCGTCCATTACCGAAGTTATGGGCTTGTTGGAGTATAGAGCCACTCCATATTTACCTGAAAGGTGTTTGTTGAGATTATGTTCCATTATTAGGCCGCATGGAATTTTATTTTTAACAACAACGACACTGCTTAGAGAACTTTGTTGTTCAAAAAGTTCTTGTACCACTGGGACAGGGGTGTCTGCTTCTACAGATTGTATTTTGTTAACCAGATTTTTTACCGGAATACCGTAAGTACTGCTTTTCGGGGAAATCTCTGACGATTTTCTTAGCGTCATTGCGGCGTCAGTGAGTTCTGGCTTTTCCCGCTGGGGCATAGCTAAAAAATATCCTTGCCCAAGATGAACACCCATATCAATTACTGTAAGGGCCTGTTCCTGAGTCTCAATTCCTTCAGCTATCAATTTGCCGCCAATTTTTTCAGCGAAATCAGTAAAAGTATCTATGATTGCACGGTTGACCTGATTGGTTTCAATGTCATCAATAAACGATTTGTCCATTTTGATGTAATCAGGTTTGATTTCAGCAATGGAGGTCAGCCCGGAGTAACCTGTCCCTGCATCATCAATGGCGACAAGATATCCTTGATTACGATAGTGATCTAAAGTTTTGCGAAAGGATTTAAAGTCCTTAACACTATGTCTCTCTGTTATTTCGAAAACGATGTTTCCAGGTTTTAGACCATAGCGGTCCAGTAGAATTTTTGTTTCTCCGGCTGTAAAATTCGGATCGATGATTGTTCTTGGATGAATGTTGAGAAACAGTTTGTGCTGTGGCCTATGATCACCGAAAGAACTTATAGCTGCTTCACGGCACAGTTTTTCAAGAGGAAAAAGTTTGCCGAGTTTTTCGGCCATGTCAAAAAGTGTTAACGGTGAGCGAAAAGGTGAGTTTCGGGGGCCTCTTGCCAAAGCTTCCCAGCCATGAATGGTCTTATCACTTAAGTTAACAATGGGCTGGTAATGGCAACGGATATCACCTTGTGTGAGTATCTCACAGAATTCATTACTTAGTTCAAGCTTGGAAATATCTACATCTTTCTGTGCCTCAAGGCGTGCTTCGCCAATTGAAGACAGGAAACCAGACCAGAGTTTATCATTAGAGTGGGCTGAATTAAAAAAAGAATATCCGCTATTGATTGTAACGCTGTTTCCTGTGCGTCCGATCTGGTCACTTTTTACAATATTCTCAACATTAACTTTGATTTGGTACGCAATTTCTTGCAGCTGTATGCTGTTTAAGGTCTCAGTTGGGTCTAGCAGAAAAAATTCACCGGCATTGAAAGAAAAAATATGAAAATCGTCGTGGCTTAGGTTTGAAGTACCTTCGTTAATGATTGCCATACGAATTTCATTTTCTAATTGGTCTCCCCACTCTGGACCATACATGGCAGAAAGGGTTGGGAAATCCTGAATAGCAAAATATAAAATGTTAAGTCGTCCTACATTCTGGATGAAACTGCCTATTCCAGGGCCTTCAAAATATTTGAGTTCACCGGTAGGTGAATTTGAGAAAATTTCAGCTTTTTTTTCAAAAGTTGCAGCATGATTAATCAAGCTCCAGACAAAATATATTGTCTTAATAGTTTTGTTTAGTGATTTTGTGAAAAAGACTCTACTCTCAATTAATAACGGATTGTTACCGATGGGTTACATTTTGTTTAAGAAATGTGTGTAAGGTCTTTTACAGGGCTGGATGAAAGATTACGATTAAGTTAGTTAGAAGATATGGAACGTAAAGGAAAAACAGTGGAAAGCACGGACATGCGTATACTTCTTGTTTCGCCGGATTTGAATCTTATGGGCGGGGTTGCTGAGACCGTTAAACTGCTGCTGCGTGAACTTGAAGGTAAGTGTGAAGTTACGCTAGGTGTATTTGGGCGTAGGGTGAAACAGTCGGGGCTGCAAAGATTGCTGATGCCTCTTTTAGATCTGTTTTTCTTCTTGCGTTTGCTGCGGAATAATAAATTTGATGTCATCCATATGAATCCATCTCTCAATTTGAGATCAGTTGTTAAAGAGTTGCCCCTTTTTATGCTTTTCTGTCTGATGGGGTACTCAGGTAGAATCTTGATTTTCATTCATGGCTGGGAACAACCTTTTTTTGACAAGCTGAAATCTGGCGTAGTGGCAGGCTGGTTGCTGCGCATGGTGTTAAAGCAGGCAGGGTGTATCTTAGTGCTGGCGAGTCGTTTCAGAACTTCTCTGGTTGATGCCGGGTGCAGTCGGGAGAAGGTTAAGCTTGTAACAACAATGGTTAATATGGATGAAATTCCTGTTCCATCACTTGTTCACAAAAGTTGCCGGACACTGCTGTATCTATCAAGAGTGATTAAAGAAAAAGGCGTATATGAAATTGTTGAAGCCTTTGATCTTGTAAGTAGAGATTATGAAGGTCTTGAACTTATAATGGCAGGGGATGGCCCAGAAAGAGCGAATCTTATTACATTGGCTGAGTCTAGGGGGCTGAGGGTTTCTTTTCCTGGATATATTCAGGGACGTGAGAAATTTGATGCTTTAGAAAAATCATGTATTTTTTTATTGCCTACTCGTTATGGAGAAGGTTGTCCTGTTGCACTTCTTGAAGCTATGGCTGCCGGTGCGGTCCCTGTTGTTGCCGATGCCGGTGGGATATCCGAGGTCATAGACCCTGATAAAACGGCTGTATTGCTTGATTCAGTAAGTAAGGAATCAATTGCCAAAGCTGTTAGAGGACTTCTTGATGATACTGAATTACGAAATAGAATATCAGGTGAAGCAAGAGCCCAAGCCTTAGACCGTTTCAGTTCAGAAAAAGTGACTGGTTATGTTTTTGATCTATATTCGGAACTTGTAAACAGTAAGCATTAATGCCACGGTAGTGCTAATTAATATTTATAACAAATTAAATATATGACTTTATTACTTTCACTTTTTTTCTTTTTCAGACCGATCATGTTTATTGACATCGGTTGGCTTGTCTTTGGCCTTAATGTCAATGAAGTCTTTGCTATTATTGCAACAGGTGTTTTGATAATAGCTTTTATTCTACATATTATTTCAGCAAAAAGACTTAACGTTTCAATTGTAGACTTCTTTTTATTCTCGTTTATAATGTGGGTTTTCTTTATCTATGTACTTTACATAGATCGTTCAAATTTTAAAGATGCAGCTAAATTCGTTCTTCCATTTGTGACTTATTTTGTTTTAAAGAACGTAATTAAAGATACCCGTCAATATTCTAAACTTATTAAAGTTATGTTGATTGGGTATGCTGTACCTATTCTAGGAAGTACATTACTTATCGTTCAAGGGAAAAGCCTTTACACTGTTTTATTTTGGAATAATCTTGCTAGATTCAAAGGTGTTTATACTAATTGCCATGATTTGGGTCATTGTATGGCAATGTTTCTTATGTTGATTGTTATTTATGCTGTGATCTGTTCTTCTGATACAAAACTAGTTCCATTACGTAAGCAGCGCCTTTTTGTGGTGTTGCTGGCTATGTTAAGTGTTTTTGCATTTTACTGTTTATATAAAAGTTATGTCCGTACCTGCTTCTTCGGATTTGTCCTTTTTCTTTATTACTATCTTTTTAAGGTTAATAAAAAAGTTTTAGTTATTTTGACAGGAGTCATGTGTCTGGTCGGTGTTCTCTCGGCTGCTGTTTTGTATACTATTTTTTATGACATGGTCGATTCAGCCAGTGGTAAGGATTCAGCAGAAAGTTTTGGTTCTGGGCGTCCGTATATTTGGAAACATAATATTACCGAGTTTTCTGAGCAGCGTATTGATGGCATTTTGGCTGGTGTCGGCGTAGGGAATACATGGTCCCATACAAAGAAAAAGAAAGACGTTGTTGGAGGAATGCTTAACAGTCATAACGACTTCCTTGATGTGATGATGCAGACTGGAGTTGTTGGAATATTATTATTTCTTGCTTTTCAATTTTGTATTTATTGGAAAATTCGATCGTTGGAGGGCAAGGTCCGTTTTGTATTCCTTGCCCTGTTTTTCGCTGTTAATTTTATGAATTTTGCCAGTAATAGCTATGTTACCCGTTTTGGTCTTGGGCAGATCTTTTACGCTGTTTTGTCATACATTGAATTGCCTGATCACAGGAAAGAGAGTGAAAAGCTTGGAGGAAAATCTGAGGAACAGCATCCAATTGGGTAATATATATTTTGAAGGTGATAGTATCCGAAAAGTTTTTTAGATTACGGTCAGTTTGCTGTTTCTGATCATGTTTTTTCTGTTATTGATGAATTAAAATAATTTGTCTGTTTGCGCTTTTAGTCTAGTAAATTTACGTTTTCAGATTGGTTCGGGGAGAAAATTGTAAGTGACTACTGTTTTTTCATTCATTTCAGTTGTAGCCGCATGGACAGTTCTTTATTGGGACTCTTTTCCTTCGCTTTTAAGGCGCTGGAACAGTGAAGACTATTCATATTGCTGGCTTGTGGTGCCGCTTGCTGTATATGTTGCCTGGCAACGGCGTGATATGTTGCCAAGAGTCCCTTCCCCCTCTGTGAAATCGGGATATTTCCTCCTGATCCTTATAGGGGTGTTCTTTTTTCTGGGAAAAGCTTCGGCTGTAGACGCACTTGTATTCGGATCAATGTGGTTATCTGTGCTTGCAGCTGTTCTTTTTATTTATGGATGGCGTTCATTAAAGGCTTTCTTTTTTCCATTGATTGTTTTGGCCTTTGCCATCCCACCGCCGCCGTTTATTAACCGCATGCTTACCTTTAAATTACGCCTTATTTCATCTGATTTGTCTGTGCGTATAATGCAGTTCATTGATATTCCTGTTTACAGAGAAGGTAATGTTATTGATCTGGGCATGATTCAGTTACATGTTGTTGATGCGTGCAGTGGCCTACGCTATGTTTTTCCAACAATTCTGCTTGGAATACTTATGGGCTACTGGTTTAATTCCAGAACCTGGCAAAGGGTTGTAGTTGTCTTGGCTACTGTGCCTACGGCTATTGCAACCAATGCTTTGCGTATAGCCATTGTCGGTTATATTGCCCGTAATATTTCAGTTGAGACTGCTGAAAATTTTTTCCATGATGCCTCTGGTCTAATAATTTATTTGTTGTCGATTGTATTGCTTGTGGCTTTGAGCCTTTTATTAAACTTATTCAGCTCTAAGTCTGGAAATACGGTTAGACCAGACTTCACCTCTTTAGGGCAGACTGAGACAAATTCTCCACTTCATTTGCTAGTCATGGCTTGTTTTCTTGGCGGGATCTTTTTGGGTTATCAAAATGTTCTTTCCGGACGAGTCGTTCCTGAACGGCTTTCTTTTGAGAGCTTTCCAATGAAGTTTTCAACTTATGAAGGCAAAAAAGAATTTTTTGATGATAATATTGTAAAATCACTCGGCGCTGATGATTATCTTTCAGGTGTTTTTGAAGATAAACAGTCAGGACGGGATATTCTACTTCTTATTTCTTACTATAACTATCAAGAACCCCAGCGTGCTGCACATAATCCTGTGAGCTGCCTTCTTGGTGGTGGCGGATGGGATTTGTCTTCATCTGTTGATCTTGCTCCTAATCCTGAAACGGGACGCCCATTTGGAGTTCGTAGACTAATTTTACAGAAACCCGGGTATCGTTTACTCGCTCTTTATTGGTTTCAGCAACGAGGGCGGATTATAACTAATGAGTATATGAATAAAGCTTATTTAGCTTTAGATTCTATTCAAAAGCAACGCACAGATGGTGCTCTGGTAAGACTTGAGCTTGTTCTGGCGGACGGTGAAAGTGTCGAGGATAGTCAAAAAATTCTTGATAGGTTTATAAATAAATTCTCATCAATTTTAGATCCTTATGTTCCTGAATAAATAATGATCAGGTTGGTAAAGGACAGAGGAAAAAATGCGAAAAAATATTCTCCCGATAATTATGGTCGTCATTATTGCCTGTTTGTTTGCAGGCTGTGAAAAAAGGCGGGAAGAATTCTATAGTAAAGCTGAGAAGTATTACAATCAGCAGAAGTATACTGAAGCTAAACTGGAACTCAAAAATGCTCTTTCCATTGATCCGGAATGTGCAGAGTGTCGGCTCCTTTTTGGAAAACTTGCTCTTGAAGAGGGTAACTTTCAGACAGCCTTCGTTAATTTCAGATATGCATCTGATTTTGATCCAGAATTGACGGAAGCTAAGGTTGAGTTGAGCAAGCTCTATCTGCTTGCCGGTGAGTTTGAAAATGCCGGTGATCTGGCGCGTAAGGCACTTAATCTAGATTCAAAGAATGTCGAAGCCAGACTTGTGCTTGCATCGGTTCTTGCTGAAGATAAAAAATATGAAGAATCCGAGCGGATGATTGATATTGCCAGAAACGCTGCCCCCGGTAATCCAGATGTCTATTTGTCTTTGAGTAGTGTGCTTGTGCGGCAGGATAAAATGAAAGCTGCTGAAAAAGTATTGCTTGAAGGTGTTAAACATATTCCATCAAATACTGCTTTGTTGATGAAGATCACTGCATTTTATCGCCAGACAGGTGAACCTGAAAAAGCTGAAAAGTTTGTTGAAAAACTTTTGGAAGTAGGTGGCGGTGAACCTCGTTTCGTCATTTTTGCATCCGAATACTACTCTTCCATAGGACAGAGTGTTAAAGCCGAAGACCTGATGCAAGATTTGGTTAAGCGTTTTCCTGATAAAGATGAGTACCGTGTTCTTTTTGCCAGACTGCTCAGCGCTGATAAGAAATTTGAGAAAACAGAACAATTGCTTAAGGAAGGGGTGGCTCTAAATACTGCTTCATTGCAGGTTCGATCCGCGCTTTCAGGGCTTTATATGTCGCAGGGACGGCAGGAGGAAGCCGCAGCATTACTCATTGAAGGAACTGAAATCGATTCTGAAAGCGCAGATAACGTTACATATCGTAAGCAGTTGGCGACACTTTATCTTGATATGAACGAGGCCGGTAAAGCTCTTGAGCAGCTTGATGAGGTTATAGAACGTAACCCGAAGGATGCCGAAGCACATTATCTCCGTGGTCAGATTTATCTGTTGGAAGGCAAAGGTCAAAAGGCCGTTGCTGAGTTCAGGCAGGTTGTTCGCGACAATCCGTCCAGTGCACCAGCTTATGTGCTGTTGGCAAAGGGACATTTGGCAAATGATGAAACAAGCATTGCAATTGAAAATCTTAAAGAGGCTATAACAATTGATCCGGGATATGCTCCTGCAAGGGAAGCCTTGATTAATACCTATCTTGACCGGAAAGATTGGAACCAGGCCATCCTTGAGCTTCAAAGGCTTCGGGATAAGCGTCCTGATGATATCAATATTCTTGCCGCAATTGGTGATGTGTATGCCATTAAAGGTGACAATAATCTCGCTAAGCATACTTTTGCAGATATTGCTAAAACTTTTCCTGATTCTCCTATTGGTATGCTGAAGCTTGCAGAGCTTGCCAGATCAGAAGGAAAGAATTCTGAAGCAGAGAAATATTATTCAAGGGTTTTGAAGATATCCCCTGATTCTCTTGTCGCTATTCAAGGTAAAGTTGATGTTTATCTTGCTCAGAATAAATATACTGCAGCGATTAACTTTTGTGAGCGGTTATTGAATAAATATCCCGATAATGCAAGGATATATGAACTTATGGGACGGATTTTGGCCAGAAGGGGTAATTTTGAGAAGGCCGAAGCTAATTATTCTTTGGCAATCAAATTTGCTCCAGACTGGATGCTTCCATATATGCGTATAGGTGATCTGTATGTTGCTAACAAAAGAACCAAAGAAGGAATCGTCAAGTTTTCTTCTGAAGTTAAAAAGGATGGCAGTAATCCCGGCCCTGAGTTTATTTTAGGCTTGCTCTATGAGCAGGCAGGTGATTTTAAAAAGGCTCGAAAAGTATATTCTGAACTTTTAAAGAAAAAGCCTGGTTTTCAGCTTGCTGCAAATAATCTTGCCTATCTTCTCGCCACCAAATTTTCTGATAATGGTGATGACATGAAGGAAGCTCTTAAACTTGCCAGGGTTGCCGCCAGCAGTCAAAGTCCTGAGGCTCTTGATACATTGGGATATGTATTATTTCTTAATGGTGATTATGAGCAGGCCCTTCATGTGCTTAATTCTGCGTTGCAGTTAGCTCCGGAATTTTCAGCAGCTCAATATCACAAGGCTCTTGTTTATTTTCGGAAAGACAAAAAGGCTGAAGCTAAAAAGATTATAAACAAGTTGTTAAAGTCTCAAGATGATTTTCCAGAAAAAAAGAAGCTGTTAACTTGTTGGAAAAACTGTAGTTAAGAGTTTTAATTGACTTTGTTTTGTGTGAGAGGCTGCGAGTTGCAGCCTCTCTTTTTATTTTTTGAATTAGAACATGCTGGATAAATTGATTTTTTATTATAAAAATGAGAGTTTGAAGGGGTCGTTAAGTTAGGAGGTGGAATGAATAGTAGGTTTAGATTTCCCGCAGGTATGCTTGGCTCTTTTCATAAGATTTTTGATGCATTAGCCGGGGCTGGTGTTCTTTTAGTTTTGTATTCACTTTTTTCGCCTGGGTCATTTGTTTCACGCTCCCCGCAGATTGCACTTCTGATTGTTACATCTCTTGTTCTTACATTAGTACTTTTTCATGTTGCCGGTGTTTATAATGAGTGGGCCAGTTCAGACATTGTTTCTGAGTGTAACAGGATTATTGTTGCTTCTTTATGCGTTTTTGCAGGACTGCTTATTCTTGGATACGCATTTAAGGTTTCGAGCATCTATTCCAGACGTGTTGTCCTTTTGTGGCTTATTGTCTGGCCTGTGATCCTATGTCTTGAACGGGTTTTTATAAGAAAGTTTTTCTTTAATTGGCTTTTTGAAACCGCAATGAACAAAAAAGCAGTCATTGTCGGGGCCGGAGAGCTGGGACAGTCCCTGGTAGACTGGATAGAGGATAATCCCTGGGCCGGCGTTAATGTTGAAGGTTTTTTTGAATGTATGGATGTTTCTTGCGAAGTTTCAGTCCCTTGTTTGGGGGGTGTTTCAAATCTTTACAGTTATGTGAAAGAAAACAACATACAGCTTGTGTATCTTACACTTCCTATGCGGGAAGAGGCTTTACTTAATCAGTTGCTTGAAGAGCTGGAGGATTCAACAGCTCAAATATATTTTTTCCCGGATATATCTATCTTTAAAAAATTGATGGGAGGTAACGTAGCTCAGGTTGCAGGACAGGCTGCCATCGCTTTGCGTTCGTCTCCTTTTGAAGGAATGAATGGTTTAGTAAAGAGGGTAGAGGACATAGCTATATCTTTGCTCATTTTGATTTTCATTTCACCTTTGATGATTATAATAGCTTTGGGGATTAAATTGACTTCAAAAGGACCTGTCTTCTTTAAGCAATGGAGATACGGTCTAGAAGGTGAACCTTTTCAGATATTAAAATTCAGGACCATGAAAGTCCTTGAAGATGGGTATGAGTTTATTCCTGCTACACAGGGTGATCCGCGAATAACATCTTTTGGTCTGTTCTTGCGGAAAAACAGCCTTGACGAATTACCACAATTCCTAAATGTCCTTACAGGGAGTATGTCCATAGTAGGACCTCGTCCTACACGCTGTAAAATGAATGACGGAATATCGGACACATATTTCTGGTTATATGCTTACGTCTATATTTCAAAGCCCGGAATTACGGGATTGGCTC
>JMSU01000289.1_pt1 | contig 14979 bp, 15 predicted proteins | sample 179011 | NCBI WGS metagenome assembly JMSU01 (sample SAMN02769580, study PRJNA246767) | bioreactor metagenome | isolation source: Culture-1 Bioreactor ArsB derived from microbial biomass from the upper 2 cm... | place: Germany: Bremen | collected day 87 after inoculation
AGCTCGCTGCCCAGTCCTTCCGTACACCGTGAATCTGCTTCCTACTGGGCGGGTTCTCAAATATCCTTTTTGGGACTGACTTCTCAAAACAGGCTGAGAGCGCGTTTAAATTCGCTCTGTCCACAGCCCGTGAACTCGACTGCGACCTGACTATCTTCCATGCCCTGGACATCAGCGGCAAGGTTCTGGACCAGAATGAAATCGAGGAAAACCTCATCGTGGCCCGCAAGCGTATCCGTCAGACATACGTACCGCTCATGGGTGATTTCAAAAACTATGACATCGAAGTATGGGAAGGAACTCCCTACGTCGAACTAGTCAAACTCGCACGTGAAAAAAGCGTTGACCTTATCTGTCTCGCCCACCACACAAACGAGCTTGATCCGGAAAGAGCACGTATCGGTTCTACCGTTGAACAGGTGATTCTCAGAGCAAACTGCCCTGTGGTCAGCGTCAGCAAGCCCGATAAAGTTTAGGTTTAATAACTGAATCGAAATTGATCCGTTATCCGGCAGCCGGACGTAAATACGGCTGCCGGAACTAATAAAGGGTAGAGATTCATTAGGAGGAGTTATTATGTCCAAGAAGATTTTAATTATCGATGATGATCAGGATATCCGTTCATACCTCAGCGAACTTTTTGGCGACAACGGTTATGAAACCGTTATGGCCGAAGATGGTTCCGTTGCCATGGACGTAGTTGAAAGCGAAAAGCCGGATCTGATTACTTTGGATCTGGAAATGCCGGGCGAGTGGGGGCCGCGTTTTTACCGGAAACTCAGCCAGAATGATGAGCTGAAGAGAATTCCGGTGATTGTAATCAGCGGCCTTCAGGCAAATAAATACGCAATTCCTAAAGCTGTTGCCACATTGACCAAGCCCTTCGATGCCGAAGAGCTTATCAAGATTGTTAAAGAAACAATCGGCTAAGCACAGGAATAGATTTCGAGCCGGTCTGCGATACCATCGCAGGCCGGCCGATTTTTTAACTTGAAATAGTGCTCTGGTAAGGTGTAGGCTTCTCTCCAAAGGGAAAAGATAAACCCCTAAAATAATTGCACAGGTGACAAGCATGCCCAAAAAAATAATGGTTGTGGATGACGATCCATATATCGTGGACTACCTCGTTAACGTCTTCGAGGACCACGGATACCTTACCTGCCGCGCTTCGGACGGAGTCTCAGCCTATGACGTCGCAATGGCGGAAAAGCCGGACTTGATCACTCTTGATCTTGAAATGCCCCACGAATGGGGACCTCGTTTCTACCGCCGGCTGACTCTTGAAGAACAATTTTCTGATATACCTGTTATTGTTATCAGCGGTTTACCAGGAATCCATATGGCTATCAAACGGGCTGTAGCGACTATCAAGAAGCCTTTCGATCCTACTGAAGTAATTGATATAGTTCGTAAAGCGTTAGGTGAAGATTAAAATTTATGTTTTGAATGGCTTCCTGCGACTCTGCGAGGCCAAGATTATTTGAATGCGCTATCGCGCTTTTTTTATGAGTGATTTCGCCTCCGGCGGACAAAGGGGCTAAGCCCCTCTGCACTCCCTATCGGGGTTTCACTTTTGTTTACCGATTGTTTTTGCGGGAAAGTAAGAAATAACTTTGCCTTAAGAGTGTGTTTAGATTTTTCTTTTCCGGTGGGTGCCGGGTGCTTGTGTCATGTTTTCCGGGGGTGCGGTGATGAGTGACAAAAAGTTGATGCTGGTTGATGACGAGGAAGGGCTTAGACGCTTTCTCGGTCTCACACTAATGGATCTTGGATATTCAGTAAAAACGGCAGAAAACGGTGAAGATGCTCTCAATCTTCTGAAAAATTTTCAGCCCTCTATTATTCTTACCGATATAAAAATGCCCCGTATGGACGGCATAGATCTGCTCAAAGCCGTCAAATCAGATTATCCCGATATAGAGGTGATCATGCTCACAGGGCATGGTGATCTTGATCTTGCCATTGAATCCCTCAAGTTTGATGCTGCTGATTTCATTACCAAACCAATTAATGATGAAATGCTTGAAATCTCCCTTAACAGGGTGATGGAAAAAGTAAGCATGAAAAAACAGCTGCGGGAACATACTGAAAATCTCGAAAAGCTGGTTGAAGAAAAAACTCAACGCATTGTCGAGCTTGAACGACAGAACGCAGCCTGCCAGGTTGTTGAAGGGCTGAGTGAAGCTCTCGCAAACGCCTCAGATGAAGTTGAAACTGGAAGCGGTCTTTTTAATGAACTACCCTGCCTTGTGTCCATACACACCAGATATCTGGAAATTGTTGCCACCAACAAACTACTCAAAGAACGGCTGGGTGATGTTGTAGGTAAAAACAGTTTTGATATATATTCTGATCGCGACTCAGCTGGGAATGCCTGTCCGGTACAGCTTACATTTGAAACAGGAAAAGGCCAACGCAGCAAGGAAACTTTCATAGGTAAAAACGGCGAGGAAATTCCTGTCACTGTCTATACAGCTCCTCTGCCTAACAATGACGGCGAGATAGAACTGGTCCTTGATATTTCCGTTGATATGACCGAACTCAAACGCCTCAACGACGAACTTCTTGAGACCCAATATAAATTTCAGCGTCTTTTCGATGAAGCTCCCTGCTATATTTCAGTACAGAATCCTGATTATACTATTTCCGAAGTTAACCGTCGTTTTAAAGAGGATTTCGATGAACCCGTGGGTCTGTCATGCTATTCAGCTTACAAACACAGAGACAGCCCCTGCGAAGAATGTCCTGTACAGCGGACCTTCAAAGACGGTGAAACACATCAAATGGAAACTGTGGTCACCACTAGAAACGGAGACCAAAAAAACATGCTGGTTTGGTCCGCGCCCATTCGAAATGCTTACGGCGAGATTAAACAAGTTATGGAAATGTCTACTGACATTACTGAGATACGCCGTTTACAGGACCACCTGACATCACTAGGCTTTATGCTTGGCTCCATGTCTCACGGGGTAAAGGGAATGCTTACTGCACTGGACGGTGGAATTTACCGTCTGGAGTCCGGTCTACGTAAAAAAGACGATGAACGAGTAAACGAGGCAACCAAGGTTCTCAAAAAACGTAGTAGGCCGGGTTAAGAAGATGGTGCTGGACATTCTCTATTATGCCAAGTCGCGTGAAATTGATGTGGAAGAGGTTCAGGCAGGACACTTTCTGAGCGATACGGCCGCCCTCGTAGTACCCAAAGCAGCAGCCGCTAATGTCCAATATAATATTGATATCCCGGAAGATTTTGGGACAATTGAAGTTGATACCAGTTCCATGTCAGCTTCGCTTGTGAACTTTCTTGAAAATGCAGTAGATGCCTGCGACACTCCCATTGCAGGCAAAAAATATGAAATCAGTATTTCAGCCCGAGATGAAAACGGCAGGGTTGTAATTATAATAACTGACAACGGTTCAGGAATGGATCAGGAAACACGTGAAAAGATTTTTACCCTTTTCTTTTCCTCAAAAGGGAAAAAGGAACAGGTATCGGACTTTTCATTTCTAACCAGACCATTGAGCAGCATGGTGGGAATATCAAAGTGACCTCACAGCCCGAAAAAGGAACAACTTTTACCATTACCCTGCCCCGAAAAGTTCCGGCAGCCAAGTTACGTTCCGGAGAATCCGGTACTTTGCAATAACCTTCGAAGATATTCCTTGTAATATATGCAGACTTTTTTAGTCTGAAACTTTGCGTATTTTAATAATTTCCGTATGCTGATAGAAATGAGTAATTGATTACAACGAATTCCATAAGCACTAACAATCTGAGATATATTAATGAAACTGACCACTCGCTCCAGATACGGAACAAGACTGCTGCTTGACATTGCATTGCATTCTGCACACGGCCCCGTCCCCAGCAAAGACTCTGCCCGTCGCGAAGACATCTCCTTGAAATACCTAGAAAAAATATTAAAAATATTAAAAGAATCAGGCTACATAAAAGGTAAGCGCGGCCCTAATGGGGGTAATGTCCTGACTATGGCACCTGATGAAATTTCCCTCGGCAAACTCACTCAGGCTCTCGAAGGTGATGACACTGTTCTGGACTGTGAAGGTGATGTAACCACCTGTCCACGTGCCGCAGTATGTCTGCGCCGTTCTATCTGGGACGACGCCAACCTTGCCATGTACAAAATGCTCGATTCATACACACTCGCCGATCTCATAAAAGACGCACGACTCTGCCCGATGGATAGACCCGAATAATTCGCGATATATTGCCATTGGTGGCCTCCTAAAAAGCTTGTTCAGGAGTAAAAACATTGTTCAATAAGTTTCGCCATAGTTTGATTATGAAGATGATTTTAAGCGGCGGTGTAACTTTGCTGCTTAGCGTTATTCTTTGGACAAGTTTTAATGTTGTGTTCTTTAAAAAGAACGTTACTGAAAATGTACTTTCTGACATCGCAATGCTTTCTGATACGGTACTGCTAAGTCTGCATCATGCTATGATGCTTGATTCTAAAGAATTTATTCAGAATGACATTAACAACATAAGCAGACAGGGTGAAATCAGGTCTGTAAGGGTCATTAATAAAAAAGGTCAGATCATATACTCTAATGATCCTGAAGAGATTAATCATGTCATAGACATTAAAAGCCCTTCCTGCAAAAAATGTCATCAGTTTACACCTCCTCCAGCAACTATGAGTTTGCAGGAACGCAGTCGAGTTAAAACTGTTAACGGGAAAAAGATCATGGGCATCATGACTCCAATTCCTAATTCCAAGGGATGTGCCCCGGGTCCGTGCCACGTTCACTCAACTAATGAAAGAATACTTGGCCTACTTGATCTCGAAATTTCAACAGAAAAAAGATACTCCATTCTTGATACTTTCGAGCAGGCAAATTTCGGAATTGCTCTTATTGTTTTTATTGCCACTTTCGCGGCACTCTTCATTTATGCATACAATTTTATTTTTAAACCCATCCGTAAACTGATCAAAGCAACCCGCAACGTCAGTTCTGCAAGTGATTTTGTTGAAGTACAACTCGACCAGACTGATGAAATCGGTACCCTTTCTGATGCGTTCAATATGATGGGTAGACAGGTGCAGGAAAAGCATAAGGCTCTGATTGAACAAAAAGAAGAATATCGAGATTTATTCGAAAACGTGCCCTGTCTGGTCAGTGTAGTTGACCTCGACTTCAGAGTAATCCGACATAACAAGGCTTATGAAGAACATTTCGGCAAACCTCGTGGCAGACAATGTTACCAGATCAATAAGGACCGCGACACTAAATGTGAAGAATGTCCGGTTGAACGCACTTTCTTTGATCTGACTCCTCATATGAGTGAAGAATCCGGACTGTCCAAAAACGGCAAACCAATCCACTGGATTGTTTACACCTCACCGATCAAAGACCGTACCGGCAAGATTGTTGCGGCCATGGAAATGATGATCGACATAACCAGACGTAAAGAACTGGAAGAGCGTCTTGCTGTATCAGAACAGCGTTACCACGCTATTTTTGATTCCATTCCCGGAGCGGTTTTTGTATTAGATGCGCAGACATTGGACATACTGAATTGCAATGATCCCGTTACAGATATTTATGGCTATACTCTTAAAGAAGTCCTTGGGCGCTCTTTCCTGCAATTCTTCAAAGAAGATGAAAGAACCGACTACGAGCATCTCCTTAAAGTGAAAAAGGAGATAGGGCCCTGTTCGCAAATTATGAAGTCCGGCAACCTGATTTATGCAATTTTGCGCATTTCTCCGGCAGAATTCAATGGAAGCAAAACTTTGATCGTCACCTGCAGTGACGTTACCCAGAAACTTGAGGCCGAGCAGCAGCTTATTCAGGCAAGCAAAATGAGCACTCTTGGAGAAATGGCTTCAGGCGTTGCCCACGAACTCAATCAACCGCTGGCTATCCTTAAGACTATCAGTAATCTCATGCTTCGTAAGGTTTCCCGAGGACAACAGATTGATCCTGAAATTTTGAAAGAAATGGCTGAAGGTGTTGATTCACACGTTAACCGGGCCAGTAAAATCATTGAACATATGCGCGAATTCGGGCGTAAATCTGATCTCAAAACCATGCCGGTGCAAGTAAACGAGGTGCTGAGGCGTGCTTTTGAATTTTTCAGCAGACAACTCAGAGTTCGCAATATCAGCGTAGAGTGGGACTTGAACAGCCATGTGCCAATCATAATGGCAGAGTCCAATCGTCTGGAACAGGTAGTAATAAATCTGTTAATCAATGCGCGAGACGCGATTGAAGAACACTGGGTCAACAAAGTCCCTCTCGCAGATGATAAAAAAATCTATATCTCTACGACTTATAACGAAGAAGAAGTTGTAATTGAAATCTGTGACACCGGGCCGGGCATACCGCAACCCATTCAAAGCAGACTTTTCGAACCTTTTTTCACCACGAAAGATGTCGGAAAAGGAACTGGACTGGGGTTGTCGATTTCCTACGGCATAGTAAAAGACTACAATGGCAACATCAGTGCTTCTTCACGCGAAGACATGGGAGCATGTTTCACCATCACCTTCCCGCGTGGGGATCTTGGTGATAACTAGGACGTAAGATTATTTAAATGCACTACGCGTTTTAAAAAAAATAAATACACTCTCTTCTGGGACTTAAACCCTTTTTAAAAATATATTAAGAATTCCAAACTTTCACAGGGGTCATCGTGGAAATTATTAATTTCATTGTTAACTTTATCAGCTCTATGGGACTTGGCGAACAGATTTCAATTGTCACCGGTCTTATATATATAGTCTTAAGTGTACGCCAGAATCCGCTTTGCTGGCCTTTCGGAATTGTAAGTGTCGGCATCTGGATGGTGATTGTTTTTCAGGGTAAATTATACTCAGATGCCTTTCTGCAATTTGTATATGTCGTGCTTGGCTTTTACGGCTGGTACCAATGGCTGCGCGGTGGAAAAGATAATGAACCATTGCGGGTTCGAAAGCTGGACCGCAAGCTGACCATGCGCTTAGCCGGCATTGGGTTGATTACCTTTATTCCAGCAGGATATACAGCGCAGCATTATCTTCATGCCTCTTTCCCGTGGTGGGATGCCCTGACTACTGTTATATCCCTCATAGCACAATATCTGCTGGCCAAAAAATATCTGGAGAACTGGCTGCTCTGGATCACTGCCGATGTTATGTATATTGTGATCTACTATCTCAAAGGATGGACTGGATACAGTGGACTTATGGCTGTTTACACTATCATGGCAGCCATCGGCTTTATACAATGGCTTAAATCATATCAGACTGACAGGTTGCAAGAGTGCCGCTCCACATAGTCCTGATAGGCTCAGAATGTACCGGCAAAACAACTCTGGCCGCAAAACTTGCAGAACATTTCAAGGTTGAATTTGTCCCTGAATACCTGCGCAGTTACTTTGAACAAAAGAATGGTAATTTAACTGTCGACGATGCAATACCTATTGCAGAAGGCCAAATCCAGCTTGAGACTGAAGCCGAAAATAAGTCTTATAATCCAATTATTTGTGACACAGATATTATTTCTTCAATCGTTTACACCAAGCATTATTTTAAAAAGTTGCCAGTCTGGTTTGAAAAACAAATACAAGAACGGGCTGACAGAACATACCTACTCTGTGATATCGATGTAACTTGGGTTGGAGATGGGCAAAGAGACATGCCGGAGGGACGCGAATACATGCAAAATTTATTTATTTCAGAACTTGAAGATAGAAACCTTAATTATCATTTTATAACCGGACCAGTAGAGAAAAGATTGCATGATGCAATAGCTCTGATTAACATCGCCCTACATGATGATTAATACACTAACAAAACATCCTAAACCAAACGATTCCCACAATGCACACTCAGGCAAAAAAAACGATCAGACGTTCAGTATAGAACAGAATAACAAGATCTTTGTTATGATATAACAAATGTCTAATTTTGATTAAATGATCAAAAAACAATCTACTTCACAAGCAAAACACAAATATTACCAAGCAATATTTTCGCATTACTCAGTCTCCAAAAACAGTATTTCTTGATTTCAAGGCTTAATTGTGTAAGGTATAATCCACTTTACCAGTATGAGAAACAAGGAGTATAGAATGCGGAAAAAATTATTGCTGACTTTTGCAATCGTAGCTTGTTTTGCTTTTGGCGCAACTCTCGCTAATGCAGAAACACTGACTCTAGGCCTAAAAGGTGAACCCACCTCCCTCGATCCTCACTTTCACAATGTATCTGCCAACAACATGCAGTCCCTGTATGTTTTTGACAAACTGGTTCGTCAGGACAACAGACAGAAACTCCAACCGGGCCTTGCTCTTTCCTGGAAGCCTGTCTCCGACAATGTATGGGAATTCAAACTCCGTAAGGGTGTAAAATTTCATGATGGTTCCCCATTCACTGCTGAAGATGTAAAATTCACTATTGAACGCATTCCCAACGTCCCGAACAGTCCTTCGTCTTTCACCGGATTTGTTTCCGCGATTCAAAAGATGGACATCATTGATGATAACACCATCCGCTTCACAACAGAAAAGCCTGCACCGCTTCTTCCCAGACAGCTTGCAGCTTTCCCCATCATTTCTAAAAAGAATGCTGAAGGTGCTTCCACAGAAGATTTCAATTCAGGTAAAGCATGCATCGGTACCGGTCCCTACGCTCTGGTTAAATGGGAGCGCGGTGACAAAATCATTTACAAACGTAACGATAACTACTGGGGTGAAAAACTTCCCTGGGAAGAAATCATCGTTCGTCCCATCACTAACGACGGTACCCGCGTAGCAGCACTCAAATCAGGTGATGTTGACCTCATCAACTTCGTGCCTCCGGCAGATGTTGACCATCTTGGCGAAATTAAGAAACTGACTCTTTCTCAGTCGCCTTCCACCCGCCTCATCTATCTGCACCTCGATACCGATCGTGATGATTCACCTACCGTAACCGGTAACAATGGTGAAAAAATCAAGAACCCCTTGAAAGATGTACGTGTACGTAAGGCGATCTCCAAGGCTATCAACCGCCGTGCCATCGCTGCACGTATCATGGATGGTCTTGCTGTACCTGCAAGCCAGATGGTTCCTGACGGATACGAAGGAACAAGCAAACGCCTCAAAGCTGAAGCATACGATCCCAAAGGGGCAAAAGCTCTTCTCAAAGCTGCTGGTTACCCTGATGGTTTCAAAATCATTATCAACGGCCCCAACGACCGTTATGTTAACGATGCTGACATCGCACAGGCTATCGCACAGATGCTGACCAAAGTAGGTATCAAGACTGAAGTAAACACTATGCCTAAGAGTGTATATTTCGGCAGAGCTTCAAAACTGGAATTCAGCCTCATGCTCGTAGGCTGGGCCACTGACACAGGTGAACAGTCCAACTGCGTAGGCGCACTGCTGCACACCTATGACAAAGAAAAAGGTTTCGGGTCTTCCAACCGTGGTCGCTACTCCAACCCTAAACTCGATGCGACTCTCGAAGAAGCACTGATCACCGTTGACCCAGCGAAGCACAATGAGCTCATTATCCGCGCAACTGAAATGGGTATCGGCGATCTCGGTATCGTCCCTATCCACTATCAGGTTAACGTTTGGGGCTCCAAAAAAGGCATTGAATACAACGGACGCACTGACGGTTACACACTGCCCCGCGAAATCAAAGTCACCAAATAACACACCCATATAACAGAACTAATAGAAAGGGGCACGATTACGTGCCCCTTTTATAGTGGAGCAATGTTCATGCTCGCATTTTTGATTCGAAGAATTTCACAGAGCGTCGCTGTCCTGCTGGTCATGTCTGTACTGGTCTTCAGCGGCGTTTACTGTATCGGTAACCCAATCGACATCCTGATTGCGCCCGATGCAACCCCCGCAGAAAGGGATCGCGCTATCAAAGAACTGGGACTGGATAAGCCCCTGCCCGAACAGTACATGCGTTTCTTAAATGACGCTATTCACGGAGATTTGGGTAATTCCTTTGTATACAACGAACCTGCGCTAAAACTAATCATGCAGCGTATGCCAGCCACCATGGAACTGGCTGTTACCGCTATGCTCATGGCTGTTTTTTTCGGCATCCCCCTTGGCATGATTGCAGGCATTAAATCCGAAACGTTATTAGGGCGAAGTATAATGCGCTTCTCCATACTCGGATTTAGTCTACCCACATTCTGGGTGGGCCTCATGTTCATCATAATATTTTCTGTTTATCTGGGATGGCTGCCATCGGGAGGACGAGGGACCACAGTAGAATTGCTGGGAGTCCCGGTCAGCTTCCTTACTCTGGACGGAATCCAGCACCTAATCCTCCCGGCCATGAACCTTGCACTTTTCAAGACCTCACTAGCCATCAGGCTGAGCCGTGCCGGAGTACAGGAAAACCTGCAAATGGACTATGTTAAGTTTGCCCGCGCCAAAGGGCTTACCAATACCAGAATTATAGGACTGCATGTCATGAAAAACATCATGATCCCGGTCATTACAGTTCTTGGTATGGAGTTCGGCGGACTTATCGCTTTTGCGGTTGTTACCGAAACAATCTTCTCATGGCCCGGTATGGGTAAGCTGGTTATCGACTCCATCGGAGTTCTGGACAGACCGGTTATAGTTGCATACCTGCTGATCACCGTGACCATGTTCATCATTATCAACCTCATCGTTGATATCATTTACTCCATACTGGACCCCAGAGTCCGTCTGGGCGACCAGAATTAGGATGAATTTGGTGCGCTTCGCGCTTTTGATAGAGAATCTCGCCTCCGGCGGCCAGAGGGGATAATCCCCTTTGGAATCCCTACGAATCAGTAGGGTAAATACAATTCTGCTTAATGCAGAGTTTAGGATCAAAATATGGCAGAAACGAAACAAATACAGCAGCCGGAAACATCCGCTCCCGTCGATAACGCGCCGGATCAAGATGAATCACTGTTAGTTCAATCACTCAAGGAATACTTTGAGAGCAAAACCGCAACCATCGGACTGATCATTTTGACGGTCATGGTTGTTGTTGCTCTGCTTTCTCCCTACATTTCACCCCAGAATCCATACGACCTCATGTCTATTGACATCATGGACTCAAAGCTTCATCCGGGTGAAAAATCCATGGACGAATCCATTACCTACCTGCTGGGAACAGACAGTCAGGGCCGCGACATGCTCAGCTCCATTCTTTATGGACTGCGCATAAGTCTCGGTGTCGGGGTTGTCAGTACAATTCTGGCACTTATTGCCGGCTCAATAATAGGCCTATGGGCTTCCTTCATCGGAGGACGCACGGATTCATTCATCATGCGAGTGGTTGACCTGCAACTCAGTTTTCCAGCCATTTTAGTAGCCCTGATTCTGCTGGCAATTCTAGGAAAAGGGGTTGATAAAATCATTCTCTCACTGGTCATTGTACAGTGGGCCTATTATGCCCGTGCCATTCGCAGTAACGTTCTGGTTGAACGTAAAAAAGAATATGTCGAAGCCGCAAAATGTCTGGCCCTGCCACAACGCAGGATCATGTTCGGACACGTATTGCCTAACTGTACGCCGGAACTGATCGTTATCTCAACAGTTAAAGTTGCCGGGGCAATCGCACTTGAAGCGACCCTTTCTTTTCTGGGACTGGGAATGCCGATCACACAGCCCTCACTGGGGCTGCTCATTGCTAACGGCTTTAAATATCTGCAAAGCGGATATTACTGGATAAGTTTCTACCCCGGTGTGGCCTTGCTGGTTCTCATTGTATCCATCAACCTTGTTGGTGACAGACTGCGTGACGTACTCAATCCGAGGTTGAAAAAATGAGTGAAAAACTACTCGATATCGATAAGTTACAAACCTACTTTTACACACGTGCCGGGATTGCCAAAGCTGTCGACAGCATTTCGCTTGATATTGATAAAGGCGAAATTGTCGGCATTGTAGGTGAGTCGGGATCTGGAAAATCCGTAACAGGATTTTCAATTATGGGCCTTGTCGATCCTCCTGGCGAAATTGCCGGAGGCTCCATTAAATTCAAGGGGCAAGAAATCATCGGGCAAACCGAAGAGCAGTGGCGTAAGTTTCGCGGAGCCAAGGTCTCTATGATTTTTCAGGACCCCATGATGACCCTTAATCCGGTTTTACGCATCGACACGCAAATGATGGAAGCCATCACTGCCCACGAGAAAGTCAGTAAAGCTGAGGCACTTAGACGCTCCATAGAAGCACTGGCCATGGTAGGGATTCCCTCACCAGAAGAACGCATTAAAGCATACCCACACCAGTTCTCCGGTGGTATGCGACAGCGTGTTGCCATTGCAATCGGGCTACTGAATAAGCCGGACCTGATCATTGCTGATGAACCGACCACAGCTTTGGATGTAACCATTCAGAGCCAGATACTGGCAGAGATGCAGACCTTATGCCGCAAGACAGGAATGGCACTGATCTGGATCACTCACGACTTAACTGTAGTCGCTGGTTTGGCCCATAAAGTAGCCGTAATGTATGCGGGACGGATCATTGAGAAGGGTAATGTTGAAGAAATTCTGGACCACCCAATGCATCCTTACACCCATGGACTGATCGGGTCGGTTCCCAGCCGCAATAAACGCGGTGAACCGCTCTACCAGATTCCGGGCATGACTCCGTCGCTGATCAACATCCCTGAAGGATGTTCATTCAGAATGCGTTGTCCACACGCTGATGATAAATGCATGGTTCCACCCGAAGAAACTGATATGGAAAACGGACGTACGGTCTGTTGCCATCATCCTTTATAAGAAAAATTTGAATGCGCTTTTCGCGCTTTTCAAAAAAGATTTCGCCTCCGGCGGGCAAAGGGCCCGCGGCCCTCTGCACTCCCATATCGGGGGTTATTATTAACGGAGACGAAACTCGACATGGGAACAACAAAACAAATATCCCACGTAAGATTGGACATTTTCATCCGTCCTTACTTACGAAACGGCGAAGCCCGTTAAAAGTTTTTGGGATCCTTAAACCCTTTTATAAGAAGGGTTTAATCCCCCGGAGGGAAACATATATGAACAATGCCAATACACCTTTTATCAGCTGTAAAAACCTTAGCCGGGTCTTTGTTAAAAAGCTCGACTTTGCTGGTAAACTTGCTCAGAAGCTTGGTTCCAAACTCCGTGAAGAAAGGGTTCAGGCTGTTGATTCAGTCAACCTTGAAATCATGCCCGGTGAAGTATTGGGACTGGTCGGAGAATCAGGCTGCGGTAAATCCACACTGGGCCGTATGCTCTGTGAGATTTTGAATCCTTCGGGTGGAGACATCTTTTATAAAGGGCAGAATGTTAAAGACATGAATTCTGCCGAACACATGGATTATGCACGCAACGTACAGATGATCTTTCAGGACCCGTACGCATCGCTTAACCCGCGCAAAAGAGTCAGCCAGATCATTGGCGAAGCACCGCTTTATCACAAGCTGACAGACAAAAAAGGGTTTGAACATTACCTAGCTGACGTAATGCTGCGCTGCGGACTTGATCCGACTTACAAGAACCGTTACCCGCACCAGTTTTCAGGAGGACAACGCCAGAGAATCGGGATTGCAAGAGCAATGGCCATGCAGCCGGAATGTCTCATCTGTGATGAATCAGTTGCCGCTCTTGACGTATCCATTCAGGCACAAATTCTGAACCTGTTCATGAATCTGCGCAAAGAGCTGAACCTGACCTGTCTGTTCATCAGTCACGACCTCGGCGTTGTTGAACATATCTCTGACCGTATCGCAGTAATGTATCTGGGCCGGGTAGTAGAAGTAGGAACTGTTGAAAAATTATTCAGTGAACCTTTTCACCCCTACACACAGGCTCTACTCAACGAAGTGCCCAGACTTGATAAACGTGATGTTGATTTTGCCCCTCTGAAAGGTGAAATCCCCTCGCCGCTTGATCCGCCTAAAGGCTGCCACTTCCATCCCAGATGCGCCCACGCCATGAACATCTGCCGAGAAGTGGCTCCCCAAGATAAAGAAATAGCGCCGAACCACCGGACCTGCTGTCATCTTGCAGACAAAAAGCAGGATGAGTGGATTGAAATGTAAATAAAAAAACTCCCCGGAAACCAACGCTTCGGGGAGTTTTTTGTTTATTATATTTATTTCTTACTATTTAAACTCAACATCCACAGGCATGATTACTTTAAGCACTGATTCCTGTTCAAACTGATCCTTGTAAGCCTTGGCAATTTCATCAACCCGCTTTTCTGCGTCCTTATCCTCTGAAACAATCATGATCACCTTACTCCTTTCAGAGTAAGTGCGTCCTTTGCTGCCCCAGAATCCTAAAGCATCATAGACAGTATAGCCGTCGCTGAACTTCGGAGTAACTTCGGTGCTGAGAAACCCCTGCCAACGTTTTGAATTGATACGGGTTTTGCCACCATTTGAAGTTTGGCCCATATAAAGCTCGTAGCGCGTCCATGTACCTGATGCGCAACCCGCAAGACCAAGAGTCAACAACAGCACTGCAACCAATACAGGGCGTATACACTTCTTCATATTAATTACTCCACGATAGAATTAACAAAGACGAGCTCCCGCTGAGTATGCAGGCATGTACAACCTATACAAAAATTTCGGGTTCACGACGCTCACTGAAATTATCAGCCAGCCATTTTGAAACTTCCAAAATCTTGGGAATCGTCATTTGACGGGCATCAAAGGCACAGACTTTTACGCAGGCACAACAAAAAATGCACTTTTCAGGATCTGTCTCAACCAATGAACCTACGGTAATAGCATCAGTTGGACAGACTCGCTCACATGAACCACAAAGTTCACAGTTATCATCGGATATAGGTGATGCTGAAGCCTTGGGAGACCGAGCCTTGTATGGATTGTTACCCGGGATTTCAATGGACTGCGACTTATTGAAATCTCCTGATGTATATATTTCACTTAAACGTCGGCCGAATTCACGAGCCTTTTGAAGGTCAGCGTCATCTGGTCTACTTACTGCGATGGGAGTTTTTTCATTTGAGAAAGAGTGTTCGCCGAT
>JMSU01000290.1_pt1 | contig 14979 bp, 14 predicted proteins | sample 179011 | NCBI WGS metagenome assembly JMSU01 (sample SAMN02769580, study PRJNA246767) | bioreactor metagenome | isolation source: Culture-1 Bioreactor ArsB derived from microbial biomass from the upper 2 cm... | place: Germany: Bremen | collected day 87 after inoculation
TTTCTCCACCTAATCTATCATTCCCCTTATTTCCATCAAGTATATCGTTTCCACTATTACCTAATATAATATTATCTTCACTGCCTCCTAAGATTTGATTATCTTGAGAATCTCCTTCAATCTCTACAACTTCTCCTGATTGCGACCAGTGTTCATTTATGTAATTCTCTATAAAGTTTCCATTCCCAGTATTGCCATCATCCGGCTGCAACTTTTCCTCTATATCTTCCTTAGTCCATTCAACTCCATTTTTAAACTGTATTTTCTCTATTTCCTTCTCTGCAGACTCATAATACCCGGCAACTGTTATTTTATCTGCTGTTCCATTTACACTTATCTCTAAGTTGTTATCTATTTTTTTAAGAGTTATATTCTCCGGACCTATCCCTTCTCCAAACACTATTGTATCTGTATTACTTGCTGCACCTTCCTCATATATGATGTCTTGTCCAAATCCTGATTCAAATATATATGTATCGTTTCCTGCTCCTCCCTTTAAATCATCATTATCCACTCCGCCTATTAGTATGTCATTTCCCCCATAGCCATATAGTGTGTCATTTCCTGAAAGGCCATATATTTTATCAACTTCACTCGTCCCAACTAATTCTCTATGTTCATTTGTTTCTTCAAAGTATCTATCATCAAATTCAGTTCCTTCTATTATGTTGTCACTTAAACTATTAATTAGTTCTGATAATTCATATTCTGTATTTTCTACAACAATTTTCTCAATGGTATTATCGCTGCTATAATAATCTTTTATCCTAATGTAATCTTTGCTACTTCCAGTAAGAATCAATAGGTCGTTAGTTGAATCATCCTTTTCAAATTTTATTTCATCCTTTGTTATGTTATACAGTACTAGTTTATCTATTGAAGCTCCGTCACTTGTTTCCTCTACTATGATGTCATAGCCTTCGCCCTTGTTAAAATGATATGTATCTGAACCTTTACCTCCATATAAAACATCATTGTCTATGTCACCATAAAGCTTATCTTCTCCATCTCCACCGTACAAATAATCTTCTCCAAAGCCTCCGTGCAGTTCATCTTTGTGATCTCCTCCATATAAGAAGTCACTTCCTCCACCACCTCTAAGAATATCGTTCCATCCATATCCATACATCGTGTCTATTGTGTTATCAGCATCTGATTTTGCATCGGGTGTATTGGAATCTCCATTTCCTTTATATTCATCCAAGCTATATTTTTTCTCTTCATTATTTTTTAGCATATCACTTGTTTTAGTGATATCCTCGCTTATGATACCTGCAATGATTCCCTTTTTTAGGTAATCATTGACATAGGCCTCATTCATGTCTGGATGGTTCCTATAACTATCATCTAGCCTTACAATCCCATAGGCTTTCATCAATTCACTTATTCCTTTGTTAAAGTTATCCTTTGTTGATGCTGGTTCAACACTAAAATCTATTAAAATCCCTACTGGAATCCCTGCCCACCAAGGCATGCCGTAAAAGGCTTGCACTGCTTGTATAGCAGCGCTAAGGGCATCGAGATCTACATCGCCACTCTCAATTTCTATTCCATATGTACCTTCAATTCTATTTAATATTTCTTCTTCTGTCTTAAGGGGTGACGCTGCAAAGATCAGCCCTAAGGTAGTTGCTGCATTCATTGTTTTATCCCCTAAAGATGTTTGAGTTACTTTCCTTATATAATCGGCCATAGTGCTTGGCATCCAATTTTGAGAAATAAGTTTGTCCGCTGCCAAGCCTTGTAATACACTTAGCCCTAAAGACTCAGCAATCTTTGTAAGCTCTGTAAGCATATTATCTTTTTCACTTTGAATTTCATCAGGTAAATGGCCTACTCCTAATACTTGTTCTCCACTCTTTATAACCACTATTGATTCTTTTTCTGTTCCTTCTGAATCTGTATAAACTTGATAGTGATATCCAACTACATCATCTAAGATATCTTCTCCTAAATTTTCTACTAGTCCATTTTTTACTGTTTCTAATGATTCAACTTCAAACATAGTACTATGTGGATTGGTTAAGTTGTTTATTGAGTAAGAGTTTGACCAATAGAATTCTTGTTTAGTTGAATTTGAGTCAAATTGGTGGATGTTCGTCTCATCTTCAGGAACATCAATTAATTCTCCAGTATATTCTAAATCATTTATATATGGTTCAATTTTTGATTCTTCTTTCTCAAGGACTTCATATGGTCGTATCGATCGATCTGAAAATTGAATCCTGAAAGGTAATGAATCTCCATTGTATTCCTTGAAGAAATTCTCAATGATTAAAGATGATTCCATGCTCTCTTCTATAACTAAATCATCTCCCATTCTAAAAATATATGAGTTCTCAAACATTATATTCCCCAAATCGATGATATCATAGCTATCAGTTATGTTAACCTTCTCCTTAGTTCCTTTCTTAAAAAAGAATTTCTTTTCTAACATCTCTATGCCCCCTTATTAATTTTAAGTTATCTAATTTTCTAGATAGTAAACAAATTTTTCAAACGAGTTTATGTTACTCATTGTTTTAGTATTCAATGAAAAACCTACTTCTCCAATAATTTCTTTATTATTTCTAAACCGTGTTTTCATATCTATGTAGTCCTTTACAGGCATTCCTTTTATATTAATTTCTTTTACTTCCACTTCACTTAGTGCTTCATTTTTTACATATGATAAATTGAATAATACATGATCCTCGTTTAAGTTCGTAAAAATGGAGAAAAATTCATACCCCTTTCTATATTCTTTCAATTTATTCTCATCTGTAATATCTGTAAAGTAGCATAGATAGGACTTTGGTGAAATAGCCTTTGGATTCTCCTTATAAACTTCAACAAAATCGAATTGTTTTTTCATATACTTCTCATAAGCATAGCCAGCTGCAGGACTGTCAACAACAATCATATCAAGGTATCCTATAGTATTTTCTCCAAAAATTTCTTTTGTTTTCTCTTGCATATATTCTATGTATTCTCTTTCGATTAGATCATGCATATAGAACTCAAATATACCAAAGCTTTTACTTCTTTTATTAAATACAATGTCTACATCGAATATCATATCTTCATTTTCCAAAGCTTTAACATCTAGCTTGTACATTTTCAACTTATGCCCCTTTGGTTTCATACGTACTTTACGGCTAGCATTAGCATTTACTCTGACTATTTCAAAACTTTCCTGATATCTGTCTTCTAGGTGTTCAATTACTCCCGTCTTTATCTTCCTCCTAACATTCCATTCTTTTAATCCAAATCCAATAGCTATGAGTAGTAAAATAGATACAATGATAATTATTTTGTCTCTATGTTCTTTATAAAACAAAATTTCACCCCTTTTTCATTTTAAATATTTGTACTTAACACCAAGGCCTCCTTTCATCATTATTCTTATATTTAATATAAATATATCTATTATCTTAGCTTAAAACTATCCTTTATATAATCAGCAGCAGGAAGGAAAAACTCTATTATCTTTCTTTCTCCTGTTTTTACTTCCGTGACTACTGTCATACCTGGTGATATACCCACCTCTCTTTTGTCTATAAATATAGTCTCCTTCTCGGGTTTTACTATGACCTTGTATACATATCCCATTTTTTCATCTTCCATGGCATCGGGACTTATATGGATGATTTCTCCCTTTATGGTTCCGTATTTTTGGAAGGGGAAGGTGTCTAGCTTTATCTCTGCCTCTTGTCCTTTTTCTATGAAACCTATATCTCTGTTTAGTGCCATTGCTTCTACAAGGAGTGGTGTATCATCGGGAACTATACTTATGATGGCCTTTGCAGATGTTATTACTCCTCCTATGGTATTGGTTCCTAGTCCCTGTACGGTTCCATCTACGGGGGATTTTATTCTTTGCATTTCTATTCTTTTTGTGATTTTTGCAACTTCCTTTTCTAGTTCGTTTATTTTTTTATCTTTTTCTACTAGCTCCCTTAGTATTTCTTTGTCGTAGTCTAGTGAATGTATTCCTTTTTGGCTTCTATTTAGGGCTAGCTGGTCTTCATAATAGGTTATTTTTCCTAGCTGTAGATCACGGTCAAGCTCTGCAAGCTTTAGTTCGTTTTCTTTGTCTATTAGCTCCTGCTTTGGAACTACTCCATCTTCATAGAGGGATTTTTGAATGTCTACCTGCTCCTGTAATATCTTTATTTTTTCTTCTACTTGTACAAGCTGCTTTTTTGCCATGTTGTATTCTTCTTCTGTCTTTTTTAGTTCTATTTGATAGCTGTTTTGTTTTTCTATATAATCCTTTTCTTTGAGCTGGGTGTATTTTGTCTGTCTTTTAAGTACTTCTTTGCTTATGAATATGTCTGGATTATCCTTTGATAATTCTTCTATTTTGCTTTTGTCTCCATTTAGGGCTGCTGAAAGTAGCTGTCTTTCAATTTTTGCTGTATCTAGGGCATTCTTTAGTTTTTCAAGTTCTTCTTTGTTTATGGAGGTATCCAGCTCGATTAATAGCTGTCCCTTTTTTACTTTTTCTCCTTCTGTAACATGGATATTTGTTATGACTCCCCCCTCTAGTGATTGTATGACCTTTATGTTTCCATCAGGGATTATCTTTCCTCTTGCTAGGGCTACTTCGTCTATGCTTCCAAGTATCGACCAAATGATTGCACTAGCCAGAAGAAGAAATATCATCCATATGATTACTTTTCCAAGGGGTGATGCCGGTGTCTCTATGATTTCTAATGCCGAGGGTAGGAATTCTGCCCTTATATCCTTTTTCCTTATAGCCATTAACTGATTCCCTCCTCTATTGTGATTGTCTTTACTTCCTCTTTATGCTGTTGGCTAAAGAGATGGTGGTATAGTCCTTTTTTCTTCATTAGTAGGTCATGGGGTCCAAACTCCACAAGGTTACCATGGTCTAATACCATAACTGCATCTGCATCCTTTATTGTAGAGAGTCTATGGGCTATGATAAGGACTGTACGTCCATTACATATTTTTGAAAGGTTCTTTTGTATTATGTTTTCTGATTCGTAGTCTAGGGCGGATGTTGCTTCGTCAAATATTAGTATTGGTGGGTTTGTCAGCAGGGCCCTTGCTATGGCTATACGCTGTCTTTGTCCTCCCGATAGGGCTGTCCCCCTTTCTCCCACTTGAGTATCATAGCCTTCTGGAAGCTGGAGTATGAAGTCGTGGGCTCCGGCTACCTTCGCCCAGTGGACTATTTCATCCATACTGGCTCCCGGTTTGTGTATTGATATGTTTTCCTTTACTGTGCCGTGGAATAGAAAGTTCTCTTGTAGTACTACTCCTATTTGGCGTCTCAGCCAAAATGGGTCAGCAAGGGATATGTCTACTCCGTCAATCATGATTTTGCCTGCCTCTGGGATATATAGCCTTTGTACCAGCTTTCCTAATGTACTCTTTCCCGACCCACTTCGTCCTACTATTCCTATTGTCCTTCCCGAAGGGATTCTTATGGATAAATTGCGTATTGATTCTGGGATGTCCATTCTGTATCTAAAGGTTACGTTTTGAAATTCTATGTTTCCTTTGATTTTGGGAAGCTTTACTTTCTGCATGTCTGAATGGGGTTCTGGCATTGCATTGAATATGTCGCTTAGTCTTTCTATTGATACACTGGTTTGCTGAAACTCCTGCCATAGGTTTACAAGTCTAAGTATGGGGCCACTCACTCTACCGGAAAGCATTCGAAAGGCTATTAACTGTCCTACGGTGATTTTACCGCTTATTACTAGATGAGTTCCAGTCCACAGTATTATTAGGTCCGTTGTCCTCTGTATAAATTGTCCTATTGCATTTGAGGTTCCACCGATTATTGATGTTTTGAAGGATGCTCCTACATAGTCGGATATTTTATCCTCCCAGCGTCTTTGACTTAGAGGTTCTAGGGCAAAGGATTTTATTGTCTGTACACCTGAAACTGATTCCACAAGGAAGTTTTGCATATTAGCTCCATGATTAAACTTTTCCTTTAATTGATTCCTAAAGAGCGGCGTTACTATTATTGATAGTGCTATGAAAAAGGGTAATGATAGTAGGACTATATTGGTTAGTGTAGAGCTGTACATATACATTACTACTATATATACTGCTACAAATAAAATGTCTAGTATTGATGATAGGGGGGCTCCCGTTAAAAATCTTCTTATATTTTCTACTTCTCTGACCCTTGCTATTGTTTCCCCTACCTGTCTGTTTTCAAAGTATCTTAGAGGGAGTTTGAAGAGGTGATTAAAGAGTTTTGAGCTAAGTATTACATCTATCCTGTTGGTTGTATGGGTAAATACATAGTTTTTTGCTATACTTAGAAACATCTCGAAGAATATAATGGTTAAAAGTCCTATCATCATAACCTTTAGTGTTGTAAAGGCTTTGTGTACCAATACTTTGTCTATAATCACCTGAATTATAAGTGGGGATATTAATCCTATTATTTGAAGGGTAAAGGCTGCTATGAGAACATCTATAAAGGATTTTTTGTATTTTATTATGGATGGTATGAACCATTTGATTCCAAACTTTATTTTTCTCATCCTCATATCTTTGTTTTTGATGAGAATGACTTTTCCTGTCCATTTTTTTATGAACTCATCTCTTTCATATTCTTCTGGTTTCTGTTTTTCTGGGTCTAGTATCAATACCTTGTCATCGCTTATCCTGGCGAGTACAATAAACTTCCCTTCCTGAGCTTCTACAAGCATTGGCAGTGGAAATTTCTGAATTCTGTCATAGGTTGTTTTTGTGGTCTTTGCTTTAAGTCCTACTTTTTTGCTAATCTGAAGTATTTCTTTTTCTGTAATATCTTTATCTTCTAGGGCAAAACTATGGTTTACCTGGTCTTCATCTAAAGCCACATGGTTTAGCTTTGCTATGATCAAATAACTTTGTAGTGTTTTTTTATTGGTTTTGCTTCCATTCTTACCTCCATATGTTTTCATTTTTGAGTTTTAAAAATATGTAAAGTAGAATCTTATATTAAAACTACATGGCAACAAGCTCTCTCTTTTTTGATGAGATTTCTCTGAGGCAAATAACTCATAAAAAAATATTAAGAAGGATTAACATCTTTCTTAATATTGAGGTGGTTGCACTACTAACTCCATACGCATCAAGTGCCCAGATTAAATACGTATATCAACGTTTCTCAACTTATTAAATTTGAAGTAAGTACATTATATCGAAAAGCAAATTTGAAATTTGTCGTTATTTGTAAGTTGTTGAAATATTTTTTCTATTTTTCTTATAATTACATTTATGCATAAAAAAAGATCCTCTAATCACTTAGAAGATCTCTTAAGTTTTTAAAAAAATAATTTATATTTGATCGATTTCAAAAAAATCTCAAAAAAATGCATTTTTTTTGCATCCTTCCGAGATTTTTTTATTCTTCATATCCACACCGTGGACAACTTTTACATCAGCCGCCTCTTCTTACCATTTCTTCTCCACAAACTGGACAATCCATTATGTTTCTCCTTTCATTTCAGCCTAAACAAAAATTATATAGCAATCTATATTTACCCTATTAAACTTTTTTGTAACATACAATTATTTCCTGTCATAAACTATTTTATAAGTGCTATCCCTTTTCTTTTAACATATTTAAGTTTTATAGAATATTATGTTATTGAGCAAAGTTATATTCAGAATTCTGTGGGAGGTGAATTAATGTCTGATAATTTGTTAAATGGATTACTTGGCGGCTTTGGTAAAGACAATAATTTGTTAATTTTACTAGCAATACTCTTTCTATTTGGTGGTGGTAGTAATATCTTAGGAGATCTTGGAAACCTTGGCAACTTCGGGGGATCATCGGGTGGTGGCTGAGCCTAAACCCATTTAAACTTGGTAAGTTTAAAAATTTGTGATATATCTCTTTAAGTCAGAAATTGAATACTTGATTTTAGAGGCTAATCTATTCATGTTAATATAAATCCAAAAATAAAGCTAGAGAGTTGAGTTTTTCCCAGGTCTCTAGCTTTATTTATTTTTCACTTTAAAGATATAATTGAAAATCATGTACATCTATGATATATACATTATGAGGTGATAAAATATGGAAATGTTACTTGGAATTATTCTAACTATCATTGCAGGTTCTTGTGCAGCCCTTCAACCAGTTATTAATGCAGGTTTAAGTAAAATGATAGTAATCTCGAAGCCGTCATGATTAGCATAGGGGTTAGTTTTATAACTATTGCCCTTCTTGTGTTATTCTTCAGAAAGGGAGATTTATCTAAAATATCCTCTGTGCCTAAATATTTTTTTATTGGAGGTTTACTAGGAATTGTTATTGTATTGTCTTCTTTGATAAGCGTAAAATTTCTTGGTGCCGCCGTTGCTATTTCAATAATAATAACCGCTCAAAAAACGATTTCTTTACTATCAGACCATTTCGGTTGGTTTGGCAGCAATAACATATCAATTGATAAATATCGTATACTTGGATTGATCATGATGTTTTTAGGAATAAAACTAATGATGAAATAGGAGTAAATTCTAACCCAGATTAATCACTTTTTATATTATTTTCACTTTTTTAGCTTTATACTTTAACAAATTACTACCCTCCAGAATATTATACTAATGAGTCAAAATGATTTTTTAATTCTTGGAGGTGAATATATGTCTGATGATTTTTTGAATGGATTACTTGGTGGTTTAGGAAAAGATGGTAATAATCTTTTGCTGCTGATCCTCGCCCTTTTCTTGTTTAGTAATGGTAACATATTAGGTGACCTGTTTGGTAAATCCGAACCCGAACCTCCAGGCCGACGCCGACCATATTAGTTGAAAGCCGAGTGAGATGTTAAATATCTCTTTTACTATTTGTAAAATATATTATAATCAAATGAAACAAAGGGGGACAGCATAAGGTGTAATTCTATTACATAGCTGCCCCTATTTGTACTTGTGGTATCTTATACTGCTTATCTTTCATTCACATAAAGGCTTCCATCACTTTGGAGTTCTACATAAATTTGTACATTATTGCTCTTAAACAATTTTTAATTTTCTGATATAATAATATAGATTAAACTTTCTCTATATTGCTGACCTTCTTAGAGTGCCATCTAAGAGGGTCCTTTTTCTATGAAAAATTAATAAGACCCTAATTACTTAGGATCTTCCTTTAAATTGTTGAATGCTTTTTTAAGCTTACTTAAAGCTTTTTTTTCTATTCTTGAAACGTATGAGCGAGATATGCCTAACAACTTTGCAATCTCTCTTTGAGTTTTACATCCTCCATTGGCTAAGCCATATCGCAATTCTATAACTGTTTTCTCACGGTTTTTTAAGACATTTGTCATTTTTCTGTATAGGTTTTTAACCTGCATTTTTAGTTCTACTTCATCAATTACAGAATCGCAATCGGTACCTAAAATATCTATAAGCGATATTTCATTCCCATAAATAGGTTATCGACAATAGCCATCACTCTCTATTCAAAAGAAAATGAATAGAGTGAGTAAATATGGCTCCTAGTAAATCCCAATTTTTCAGCTAGGGATCTAGATGCTAAATTACTTTCCATACATTCCCAATATGGGTTTAGTTTATTCTGTATACAACTATCTACAAAGACCTCAGTAGTAGCTTGAGATAAACCATTTCTTCTGAAATCCCTATGGGTTTCAATTCCTATGGTATGGGTATCTTCATGTACGAAATTGCATAAGCAATAGTTAACAACCATATTCTCAGATATAATGCAATATCCAAAGGATTTATCTAAATAATCTTCATATGAATTCCACCAACGTTCAATCTCTGAAGATAGAAATTCTAAATTCTTTATACTTGGATCATTAAATAATTCTTTATCAAATTCTCTAAAAATAAAGCCATCCTTTAACTTCCTTCTATCACTACAATTCCATGACTCAGATTGAATCTTGTATATATACTGTTTCGACTTATTTAATTCTTTGTTTTTAAACATCTCTTCAAGAACAGGGTCCCACTTCTCAGTTTCTCCACTAAACTCAAATCGGTTTAGCTTCTCTTCGATTGCCCTTAACTCAATTTCTTTATCAATAAAATCATTGATATAATTATTAAATTGCGGATTATTACTATCCCCAACAAAATAAAACCCTTGAATTCCCCTGGACCAAATCATAGCTGTTCGTGGTGACTCAACCGAATCTACAAAAATCCAGCCTGGATTTATCCCATCTATGACTGCTTTTATTTCAATATTATCCTTACTTTTATCTAATAAACTATGTATTGAATCAAACCTATCCTTTCCCATCTCATATATCATTTTTTCATCCCCCCAAACTTTCAAATTCAACTTATTAAAATTTACATATTCATGCCACATACATAATTATATAACAAAATAGTATTTCTCAACCTTCAATTTTTTCTTTTAATCTTAATTGTAGTTATACTTACTCTCAACCCAGTAGTTTTAATACAAGCAGCCATCATAGTCCAATGTTATAAATTACGACACTTGTAATATATATATATATAAAGCATATTTTTTTAAAGTAAGTATGGAAGAAAGAAATATACTTAATTCCTTAAATTAATTGATTTGTATCTGTTGCTTGACTTGGAGAAAGGGAGTGATTTATATTAAAAAGCATTTAACCTTCATAATAATTGTATTAACTTTTCCTCTTTGGTATATATTCCTAGAATATCTTAATTTAGACAATTTTCAACGTACAACTATATCTATTTCTCTTATTGTTATTATTGCAATAAGAAGAATTAAAGAAAAGGTTTTTGGATTATTTGATATAGTAATTATTTCGTTAGTAGTTATTACTCAAATCTGTATTATTATCTTACCCTACATTTCAGAAATTTTTTTTTAGTATTGCAAATCCATAAGTCCTAACCTTCCATTTTTAGGTCATTGAAGGTCTATAGTTCGCTGAGTAAAAATCAGAATGTAAAACGGGTACTGACACATCTGCTAAGCGCTCTTTTTAGCGGTCTGGATGTCTGTCCCCGTTTTATATTTCCCAAACTTAAGGAAAAAATTAACCTTCCAACAATCTCTTAGCGTGTTACTTTTTACAAATATCTATTTGTTAATACTTTATAAGACAAATTTCACAACAAAACCGTTGAAAATCCCCGATTTCCTGGGCAATATATTTGAATAATTCTTCTTAGAAACATAGATTAATTAATAGTTCCTTAGAGAAATCATTAAATGTCTCTCAGTTCATATATATCATAATCGTCGCTAAACCCTTACTTATCATGATTTATCATGCATAAATATGTACTTTCTAGTTTGCTTGCAAATTTATTTTTCATATCGGGTATTTCCTTATCTTGTTCTTTGCAAAAATCTTCTATCTTTTTACTCCAATATCTTCTCGCATCATATTCGCCCTCCCAAATCCCATCACTCATATTTAAAGCTCCTCCTTTCTCATATTATCTATCTCTTTAACTCATTTAACGTCCTTAATTAATTCACTAATAGTATATCCATTGAAAACTCTTTTAAATAAGAAAATGAACTTTCAAAACCCTATCTCCCTTGCTTTTTTCAATGTACCATATGTGTTTTTAAAAAAATATCATAGAATTTGAATACTTTTTCTTATATCTGTTAATACTCTTAATGAAACATCAAAGAGAATAAAAAAGATGTAATTTTAGTCCCCCTTTAATACATCTTAATTATTCTCTTTTTTTCATTTTTGAGTTTTTATTTGGTATGTTTATTCCCACAGTCCAAATTTTTCTTTACTTTTTTTCTGCTGTCCATTGTACATCTCGCTATACTCTATCTTGCTTTGCAGGCAAATCCTATCAAATTTACAATTCTCATTCCAGAAAAAGCTTATACTTCTATCAGCTTAATTTTCAATCCGATATGGAATTTTATAACAATTTATTGTATAATTGTAAGATACCTATTGAATAAAGTTGGTGAGAATATTGTTTAAATCGACCGATATTTTACTATTTATATTAGGAATTATTTCAAGCATAATTTGGTCCACTAATTTCATAAAGAGTTATAACAAAAGTGTAAAAAAACCAGCTAACAAGATATTTTCTCTACAATTCTTTCTATTTCTTATTATTATATTATCAATGAATATCATCGAGAGTAGACTTCTTAGAGATATATTTATGTTTATTGTTACTCTTTTAATCGGGATGCCTTCATTATTTTTTGACTTTAAAGCATACCTGAAAGATAAACAGTTTAGAAAATTATTGTTCTTTATTATTGAAGCAACAGCTATTTTTTTTATTCTGTTGTTTATTATAACTTAACAAGAAGGATACAATAGTCACTCTCTTTATTATTACTATCAATGTTTAGGAGGGTTTTCTATGGTTACTAATACTATTGAGTCTAATAACGACCGCTCATACAATTCTATCGCTGGCTGGCTATTACTCTTTGGTATAATCTTTACAATATCTGTTTTCTTTAATCTACTCTCACTTATTATCTATTTTAGAAATTGGTATGATCCTGAGTTTTGGAATATGTTATCTGAGATGTCGCTAAATAATTCATCATATTTCCAAAATACTTTTTTCATTACTTTTTCAGTAAGATGCTTAATCATAGTCTTTCAAGTATGTTCTTTGATAGCTTTTTTTATAAAGTCAAAAAAAGCACCACTGTTAATTATTAGTTTACAAATTGTGTCTATAACTGCACTATCTATAATTTACTTTTATAAGCTTCTGAGCGATGCAGATTTGCCATACCATGGAACCATTCTAGTATGGCTCCAGATTATTGTTTCCTGTTCCGTAATAGCATATTTTTCTATATCAAGACGTGTTAGAGGGACCTTTGTTCGTTAACATTAACTCCTTAATAAATATCTCAATACAAAATAAAGGTATTACCTTCTCAAGATGCTTATACAAAGCACTTATCAAATGTAATACCTTTTCTATTTAAAAATCATCTGCCATTTACCACGTATCTTATATAAAGCTATTTCATAATTTAAATTAATTTCTTAATAAACGACAACAACTTTTTTACATAATTTTCAATATTTGTTTAGTATAATTATAGCATTATCTTAAAAATCTTTACTTATCATATTTATAGGAGGAAAGAGATTATGAAAAAAAATACTTTATACAAAGAAAATATTGCTCGTTACAGTCCTTTGATTGGTCTTGCAAGTTTCATTATCATTTATATACTCAAAATCGTGTCCAAATAGTACATGGCACGATTTTTTTTCTACCCTTTCAAGCTTTTCATCTAATTCTTTAAATGTTTCTCTTTCCTTGTAAGTTCCTTCTTTAAACTGACAATCAAAGTTTTCTTTTCATTATTAGATATTTCTATTGTTAGTTTGATTATACTCCTCCATTCACCTAAGTATCCTAATTTGCCGGTTATTTTTTTACAGTTTGTTAATATTTTGTTAATACCCAGTTAACATTAGTTCGCTACAATATAACTAACTCAGACCCCTCGAAAAACTTTATATATATGGCTTCTGCTTTTTAGCAGGAGCCAGTTGTGCTTTTTGTCAAATTTAGATGTTGCTCAATGAAACGTTTTATTAAAGATTGCTATTAAATCATCAATATTTTAGCTTGTCCTACCGCAAAGGACTACTTCGTCCTTCACACCTATTTTGATTTATTTCCTTCACTTTTTAACATTTCATTCCATATTTCCCAACCAACTCTATGATGCTCTTTAAGTATCTTCTCAATTTCTTCAGGAGTCTTTGGTTCAGGCGCAACTACATGGACTATAGTGTTTTCAAAATAGTATGTAGCGTCATAGGCTTCTTCTCTATTAACTGACTTAATTTTCATAGTGTCTACCCCCTTAGTGTAATCCTATGAAGTATCTGGTTTGTACTATTCATAGCTATATAACAATTTTAAAACCGGTAGTAAGGATAGTTGCTGTTTCAAACAACTATTCTTACTACCAGTTTTTTAGGGTAGACCCATTTTTTATACTTTCTTAACTCTACAAGTTTAGAGTAATCTAAGTATTCTTGACCTGCTTTTCAATATCTTGGGCGGTATATCCAGATTCTATCCCCCGTATATAACTTTGTTTTATTATGTTACAATACAGGTATAGTTTTTAGCCTGGATTATTCATAGAAAATTCAAAACTACTTGCACCTTTTCAAACTTGCCATGAATAATGCGGGTTTAATTATTTTATAAGGAGTGAATTACATGGGAGTACTTATATTTTTTGATATAAACGGTACCATAATCAAAAGAGATCACAGAACCGATACCCCTTATCAAAAAGCCATTGATCTTTTCCTCGATACTGAAAACGGCATGGATGGTGTAGATACTTCGGCCCGTTCTGATAAGGATGTTTTTATGGAAGTATTAGACAATCACAGTACATCCTTTAGTGAAGAAAAATGGTCTTCGTTTCTAAAGTTGTATGAACAACAATTGGAATCCTTTAAAACAAGCGATGTTTGGAGAGCTAATGCGGATGCAGTAGATATTATACAAAAGCTATCTAAAACCGATCATAAGCTTTCTTTAATTACTGGAGAACTTAGTATTGGCGCACGTTATAAGCTTGAAAAATTAGGAGTTTGGAAATATTTCGCCACGGGAGGCTTTGGTGAAGATGGTCTTAGAAGGTTTGACATTGCAGAGTCGGCCCTTAAAAAGGTGAAATCTCTTTATAGTGATAATTATGATGATATATATGTCATAGGTGATACTCTTTTAGATATTAGAACTGCTAGGCATCTAGGCGCAAAGGTCATTTCAATCGCCACAGGCTCCAATACTAGAGATGAGTTGGAAAACGGAAATCCAGACTATATTATAAATTGCTTTAAGGAAATCGAACATCTTTTCCTGTAATTTATCTAATCTTTAGATTAAAAATCATATTACTACTGTCTAAATTTTACACCCCTCACTTATAGTAAATGAGGGGTTTTTAGATTAAATAAAAAATAAAAGCCATCTTCTTTCATATAGAATGTCTATTAATTCATTAATAATTATTTGTACGCCCTTCTTAAT
>JMSU01000291.1_pt1 | contig 14903 bp, 18 predicted proteins | sample 179011 | NCBI WGS metagenome assembly JMSU01 (sample SAMN02769580, study PRJNA246767) | bioreactor metagenome | isolation source: Culture-1 Bioreactor ArsB derived from microbial biomass from the upper 2 cm... | place: Germany: Bremen | collected day 87 after inoculation
CAGACGCACTTAGCGGAATTTCCTACACAGGATTTTCACGACTCATGATTACCAGTCCGCACGCCTGTAAGCCATTTGACAAGAACAGGCAGGGTCTCAACCTTGGGGAAGGAGCGGCCATTCTCGTTCTTGTCAGTGAAAAAATACGTAAGCAGCTGGGTCTTAAAACCCTTGCAAAAGTTATGGGCTACGGCACATGCTGCGATGCCTACCACTTGACCGCCCCCCACCCTGAAGGCCGCGGATTAAAGAAAGCAATTCATGAAGCACTCACCAGAAGTGATTTATCAGCAGATGATATAGCCTTCATTAACGTGCACGGAACCGGAACAGAAACGAATGATCATGTTGAAGGCACAGTTTTAAATAAAATTTTTCCAAACACCCCGCTCACCGGCGTGAAAGGTTTTACCGGTCACACTCTTGGCGCAGCCGGGGCCATTGAAGCTGTCATGACCATCAAGTCTCTACAAAGCGGACAAATTACACCCACCAACGGTTTTTCCGAACATGACCCGAATACCCACATAACTCCGGTCAAGACTAAAACAGCCACCAACGCTCAATACGCTATGTCAAACTCCCTTGCCTTCGGCGGCAACAATTCAGCTATCGTCTTTAAGCGAGGTGAGAAATAATGCGCCTTGCACTTACAGGAATCGGTCTGGCTGTAGCTGACCTTGATATCATACAGCTAAAAGAAAGCAGCCTGACGGGAAAAACATATCAGCCCCAAAACGGTAAGACCGATACAGCTGATCTGAATAATTATTTTCCACCGCGCAAACTCCGTAGGGTGGATCACTTTACCCGAATGACTATGCTTGCGGCCTGCCGTGCTCTGCACGATCATACCGGGACAATTCAAGAGGATCCCAAAACGCCTTTGCCTCAACCGGAGGAGATGGGCATAATTCTCAGCACAGGATACGGTCCTTCCGAAACAATTTTTGATTTTCTGGATTCCATCATTGATCATGGCCCTTCCTGTGCCTCCCCGCTGGCTTTTTCCCATTCTGTACACAACATTCCTGCTGCAACCCTAAGTCTTTTCCTGTCCAGCGAAAGCCCTTACACAACACTCTGTCAAACCCATGCACCACTAGTGAGTGCCCTGAATACAGCTGCCTGCTGGATCAATGAAAAACGGGTAAAAAAGTACTGCTAGGACTGGTCGACGAAAAAACGCCACTTCTGGAGAATAATACTGAACGAATTTTGAATAACAAAAAATCCAGTATCCACATTCCGATTGGTGAAGGTGCTGTTTTTTTCCTTCTTTCTGCACCGGATCAATCAGAAGATGCCAAATATGGCACTCTTGAATTTAAAACCGTTATTCCTGACGCACTGACAAAAAACATGCTGCCACATGGAGTTTTTACACCTCAGCGGTCTATAAAAAAACTTAAAAAGCACGGAATCAAGCCCCATACAAGCATCAATGCAGATATGCCTACAGCTGCAGGTATAGAACTGGCAGCAGCGGCTTCATATGCAAAAAAAAATCACAGGCCATGTGTATCGAACGGGCTGGGATGAATTATGGACTGATTAAAATCAAAACGGACCAGAGCTAGTTATGCAGGACTCACTGAATCTGACCATACTTGATATTGAAAACATAATTTCATCGATCCTGCTTGCGGAGATGGACTACCAAACCAAGCTGAACCATATAAACGGGGAGACTCTCCCTTCTGGCTTTATTCCTGAGCCTGAGACCCTGCCCGATCTAAATACAATTATGGACCGAATTGCTGCGCAAACGGGTACGGGAAACAGCATAGGTTTCTCTGGCAAATCCATCCGCAACATAGCCAGCCTTATACACTCTATGAATAAAGGACAGCCCGAAACTCTGACCTTTTTCACTTCCGGCAGCACGGGAAATCCTGTGCCGGCAACTTCTAATTTTACAGATCTGGTTCAAGAGATACACGCCCTAACCGATATTTTCCCTGCTCGCAAAAGAATCATCAGCTTTGTACCCCGTCACCACATCTATGGTTTCTTATTTTCCATCCTCCTGCCCAAGGCACTCAATATTCCTGTAATATATAAATCCCCGCTTCCTACACCGGAATTGATCAGCACCCTGCAATCTGGTGACTTGGTAATAGCTTTCCCCATGCTCTGGTCTAAATTGGAAAAACTTAACGTTAAATTTAACAACGACATCTTCGGGGTAACTTCCACTGGCCCATGTCCGGCAAAAGCTATCGAAGGGTTACGTAGTATGGGACTTTCCCGCATGACTGAGGTTTATGGCTCTTCTGAGACAGGTGGTGTAGGTTTCCGGCACGATCCCGCAGTTTTTTACACCCTGCTTCCCCACTGGGCGAAAAAAGATGAAAACACATTGGACAGAAAACCCTCCGGCAACGGCCTAAATACAGCATACGCTCTACAGGACGCACTGGAGTGGCAGGGAATAGATAGATTTATGCCCTTGCGCCGTAAAGATAAAGCCGTTCAGGTTGCTGGAATTAATGTGTACCCCTCTAAGGTAAAGACCTTTTTCACATCTCTTCCTCAAGTAGAGAAATGTAGCGTCAGGTTGATGAGGCCAGAAGAAGGACAACGTCTCAAGATTTACATTGTCCCGGCTGAAGGTATCGGGACTAACGGTCTAGAAAAGCAGCTTCGCAAATCTGCCTCAGAACTAACTGTCCACGAACGCCCCGGAGACTACACTTTCGGATCAACCCTCCCCGTCTCGGATATTGGAAAACAATCTGACTGGTAAAAAGCCTAGACTTTAACTACATTTTATCGAGACTAAAGATTATTCTTTTGCTGTGTTGTCAGCATCTATCAATGCATCAACGTTCTCTGTCCCACGCTTAGCTGAGCACCCCGCCCTAGAGATTCTCTACCCCAAAAAAAATGTCGAATAGAAAAAAACTATACACAATATTTTTATACAATATTTCACCACAGTTATTTCTTTATTCATCTTTACTTTGCTCTCAAAATAAACAATAAAATAATATCTACATGTACTTCTGATACAAAAGTATAAAAATAAAATTCGGTGTGGTGCTAGAATTACTCAGTGCATGTTAGAGAAAACCAGTGGACTGCAACAAAGGGGAAAAAAATGAATTTTAAAGATCTGAGCCTCAAAAACAAAATTATTATTCCGACATTCTGCTTGGTTTTGATGATTCTTGTTGCCAGCACATGGATAATGACAAGTCAATCAAAAGACCTTGCAGTTAAACAAGCAAAGGAAATTGCAACAAAAGAGGCCAGAGGCTATGGAAATCAGATTGCTGAAACTCTTGGAAAGGCACTTACAGTAACCAGAACGCTTGCAACAATGTTCGAGCAAGGCGCAAACTATAAAACAATTCCTGACCGCGAATTGCTCGACTCTGTTTTGATTAAGACTCTGCAACGCCATCCAGGTCTTGCTGGAGCATGGTGTACCTTCCCCCCCAACGTATATGATGATCGAGAAGATGAATACAGGGATAAATATAACGGTGCCTTCAGAAACTGGTACCACCGCGACGGCGGAGCTATTGCTGAATCCTTTGCCGGTGACACGAGCCTTGTAGGACAGGAATGGTTTGAAAAACCTATGTCAGGCAACGTGGAAACAATTTCCGAGCCCTACCCCTGGGAAGTTGATGGAAAAACATTCTGGCTCTGCTCCACTGGATACCCGGTAAAGAAAAACGGATCCAATATCGGAGTCGTCGGTGTAGATTTCTACCTTAACGATCTGCAAAAAACAGTTCTGGAAATTAAACCCTTCGAGACTGGATTTGCATATCTGTTAAACAACAAAGGGACTATTGTAGCCCACCCAGACTCTGAAATTCAGGCCAAAAACATTGCTGATGTCTTGAAAAATGAACACAAGAGAAAGATTTTAAATGCAGTTGAAAATGGTCATTCATATTCATACATAGCTCCTTCACCAACAACCGGTAACCTCGAATACATTACTTTCGCTCCCATTAAAGCAGGAAAAACCAGCTTCCCATGGAGTATCGCAATTGTCATTCCTATGGATAAAGTTGAAGCACAGGCAAATGCTATCGCCAAAGTAAGTATAGGTATCAGTCTCGGAGCAATAATCATCCTGTTGGCGGTGATGCTGGTCCTGGCAAATATCATCAGCAAACCTATTCTCAAAACGGCAGAATATGCCGGGACAGTAGCCACAGGAGATTTGGATGCTTCTCTTGATATTGAACAAAAAGATGAAATAGGTAAAATGGCCGACTCGTTGCGAGCTATGGTCAGCGAATTAAAAGTTACCATTCACAAAGCAGAGGACGAAACCCGTAAGGCTGAAGAAGAATCAGAAAAGACCAGACAGGCTACTGCTGAAGCGAATGAAGCAAAAGAAAGAGCTGACCGGGCACGCACAGAAGGATTACATCTAGCTGCCGACAGGGTGGAGAAAGTCCTTGAACACGTTGTTTCGGCTTCAGAAGAGATGTCCTTACAATCAAATGAACTACTCAGAGGAGCTGAGATTCAGACTGACCGTATATCCTCTACTGCAACCGCTATGGAAGAGATGAACGCCACAGTTCTGGAAATTGCCCGTAACGCCGGTGACGCAGCTTCATCAAGTACTGAAGCTCAGGATAAGGCTAAAGACGGAGCTAATGTTGTAAGCAAATCCAAGACTTCTCTGGAACAGACCGTAGGTGAAGTTAGCAATCTGAAAGGAAACATGGAAGAACTTGATCAGCAGGCCAAGGGAACGGAAGCAATTATCGGCGTAATTACTGATATTGCAGACCAGACCAACCTGCTGGCACTTAACGCGGCTATTGAAGCAGCCCGCGCCGGTGAGGCTGGACGAGGGTTTGCTGTTGTTGCAGATGAAGTCAGAAAACTTGCTGAAAAAACTATGACCGCCACCGGAGAAGTTTCAGGTTCCATAGGGGCCATTCAGAGAGTTGCAGGAGAAAATATTAAATCCATGGAAACAGTCTTCAAGCGTATTGAAGAAGCCAGTGAGTATTCCAGCAGTTCCGGTGAAGTTCTAGAAGAGATTGTCGCAGGTGCCGAAGAAAGCGCCATCCAGATCCAAAGCATCGCCACAGCAGCAGAACAGCAATCAGCTACTTCTGATGAAATCAACAATTCCATTGAAGAAATCAACCGCATAACAGTTGAAACTTCAAGCGGAGCACGCGAGCTTGCCATGGCCCTTGAGTCACTGGCAGAACAGGTGTCGGAACTTCAGCACATTGTTGAAGACCTCAAAGACGAAAAATAATCAGCACACTAACTTAAAAAAGCGGCCCCGGATCATTGTCCGGGGCCGCTTTTATTTGCAATCATAAAATTTTGCAAAGCAACTCAGCTAAGCATTTCCCTTAGACTATCCAAGCCTTCCCCGCTTACAGTACTCACGCAAACCACTTCTTTCACCCCTGCGCTGCGTAAAAACAACTCAGCGCGTGCAATATTAGCATCTTCCGCATCTGTATTGGTAATCACGCCGATTACTTTTCTATTGAACATGGAAACAAAAAGAGGAGGAAAAACACTGCTGTTACGACGTGCATCCTGAACCATCGCCAGAACCTGACAATCGGCAGATGATGTTATCAAGGCATGATAGAAGCAACTGTTTTCAAGAAATTCACCGGGAGTATTGATAAACTGTCCGCAATATTCCACAGCCATAGCTCTGCGCGGAGTATATTCTCCATCAGAAAGAGCCTTAATCAAGGAACTCTTACCTGAACGGGTCTCCCCAACAAGCATCATTTTTTTCATTTTAAGAACGGGTCAATTCAACTGATGAATAGCGCAGAGTGCCTTCAAAGTAATCGAGTACAGCGCGCAATGAGGCTTCGACACTGGCAACGTCTCCAAGCAACAGAAGAGAGCCACCGAAGCGGTCAAGAAAACCGATTTCAACGGACGCGGCTTTAGTTGCTACATCTGAAGCAATAATGACACCCTCACTGGGAGTGATGGTCATTATCCCGATGGCTCCTGCAGCATCATCATCGAGGCCGAGCTTCAGATAAATATCTCTGTGCGGACTGGCGATCAAATGCGCGAGAGTTACCTGTTTTCCCGGAACATATTCCTGAATGATACGCTGTTTGGCTTCTGAATTATCTATCATGACTTGGCTCCTAAAAATTATATATCAGTACGTGCAGCGGGGGTCCGCACGTACTGATTAAACAGGCTGAGCCTGCTAAAACAACTGTGTTTTAAGCTCTTCACTGGGAGAAGGAATCACGACGTGGCTGAGGACAGGACCGCCGTCGCCTACGCCTTCAACACCTGCCTCAACGGAGGCGCGTACAGAACCGACATCGCCGGTCATGGTGACGAAAGCCTTTCCGGCAAGGCCTGCTGCCATGCGAACTTCAATAAGATTTACCGCGCCTGCTTTGGCTGCAGCGTCAGCAGCAACAATACAGGAAGCTGCGGTGCTGGTTTCAATCACACCCAGAGCATCAATATCAGGAACTATTGAAGTTCCGCTGAGTGCAGGAACAACATCCATGTGCACTGCGGGAATGGTAAACCAGTCAACAACCATGTCTGCGCCGATTTCACGGCCCACTTCAACAGAGCTTTTAACTGATCCGGTATCACCGGTTACTACTACGATATATCTGCCCGGACAGGTGGTGCGGGCCATGACCAGCTCAACCTGTGCAGCTTTGATCATTTCATCTGCGGTGTGCATACCCAGAGCTATGCTGTTCAGCTCAACACAACCGATAGTACGTAAATTCATTTTATATCTCCCTAAGAAAATATGATGCGCTTCGCGCTATTGTCAGGTGATTTCGCCTCCGGCGGCTTAAGGGGATAATCCCCTTAAGAATCCCTGATTGGGGTTAGGTCTAAAACGCTGCGCGCTACCATGCCCCGACACAAATTTAATATATAGACGTTACTTTTTGATGATGACTTTTCCGTCAGCTGCGCTTTCCACCACACCTTCGATACTGGCGTGAATTCTTGCACCCATGGCACCTTCGGGAATTTCACCGATAAGGTCGCCACAGTTTACTTTGTCTCCCGCCGTCACAACACAGGATGCAGGTGCACCGATGTGCTGCCCCAGAGGCAGACAGACAACTGAAGGAGTAAATTCTCCGGCATACTCAGGATGCCCGTCGTATTTAGCAAGGTTAAGTCGCTGAATAAGACGCTTGGTGGGCACGCTTCTACAGTCTCTGAAAGAATTTGTCTTGAGTGGCTTACCGTCAGATTCCCAGGTTACGCGTTCACCCATGAGAACTTTCTTGATCTGAGCATTGACCTCTCTGGGGGAAACCATCATAGGACAAGCGAATTTTTCACAGATACCACATTCGGAGCAAAGCAATGCTTCCTTGGCAATTTCGCTGTTAAGCACCTCAGACTCAAGCACACGCATAAGTTTGTGGGGATGAAGAGAATGCCCCAGAAGATTACGGGGACAAAGATCAGTACAACGTGAACACTGACAACAGACAGTGTTGGTAATATGCCTGATTCTTTCAGGGTCCATGATCTTACCTGCGACCACGGTGTGATCAGGAGGCAAAACAAGAAGTCCGCTGGTGGTCTTGGTTACGGGCTGGTTTGTGTCAGGAAGGACACGGCCCATCATGGGGCCGCCGTCAACAACCTTGTAATCGGAAATAGTGGGACCACCCGCAAAATCAAGTACATCGGAAACCAAAGTTCCTACGGGAACTTTGACCACCATGGGATTTTTGATTTCACCGGCTACAGTCAGGTAACGATGAGTTACCGGAATATCGTCCAGCGCGTAAGCCACGTTGAGAAGGGATTCCACGTTACTGACCACAGCCCCCACCTGAAGAGGAATGCCGCGTTCAGGAACAGTTCTGCCCAGAACTTCATGAACCAGAACATGTTCATCGCCAGCAGGATAAAAATCCTTAAGCTCAAAGTATTCCAGTCTGCCTGTGGTATCCTTGGCTACAGCTTCTTTAACGGAAGCAAGAGCCTTGGTGTGTTTACCTTTGAGGCAGATGATTCCTCTCTTAGCGCTGGTGCAATCAAGAATAGCTTCAAGGCCGCGAATGACTGTTTCGATCTCAGCTTCCATGAGATATGGATCGCTCATGAGCAGGGGTTCGCAGGAAGCACCGTTGACCAAAACAGTATCAACGGTTGCTTCAGCCTTAACATGTGTAGGCAGCCCGGCACCGCCGGCTCCGACTACTCCTGTTTCCCTAATCTTTTCAACTATATTTCCACCCATTGTATTTCCCTTTCCAAATGATGCTGTCGACCTTATCAGCCGGCATTTAAATTTAAACGGGGGTTACCAAGCCAGTTTAAGCAAGTCTTTGACATCTTCACGTGACGGCTGCCTGGGATTTCCTCCAGTGCAGATATCGTCCATCACATTACGCGCAATGGTTCCCATGCTATCATGAAAAGCCTTTTCATCAATCTTAAGTGCGCCGATGTTATTAGGAATGCCCATGGATTCATTAAGTTCGCAGACTGCTTTGATAAGACTTTTGGTTCCTTCCTCCACTGTAGCAGACGGAAGCTTAAGCATCTGTGCAATCTCGTGATAGCGGATGCCTACATCAAAGCTGTTGAACCTGATTGCATGCGGCAACACAACTGCATTTGCCAATCCGTGAGGCACATGAAAAATTCCGCCGAGGCTATGAGCAATACTGTGAGTAATACCCAGTCCGCTGTTATTGAAAGCCATACCGGCCATGCAGGACCCGAGAAGCATATTCTCTCTTGCTTCCATGTCATCACCATTTAAATATGCTCTTTTGAGGTACTTAAAGACGTAACGAATGGCGTATTTAGCGTAGATGGATGTAAAAGCATTAGCCTGTCTGGAAGTGTAAGCTTCAATAGCGTGAGTCAAAACATCCATGCCTGTTGCCGCAGTTACGTGGGCAGGCAATGAACGGGTAAAGCGTGCATCCAGAATTGCCATATCAGGAATAAGAAGTTCATCATTAAGAGGAATCTTTACTTCGTTGACCTTGTCGGTAACTACGGAAATACTGGTTACCTCGGCCCCGGTACCACTGGTAGTGGGGATGGCAACCAATGTGGGTTTATTTTACCTTCGGTTGCCTTGTGTGCGAAAAAGGCGATGGCTTTAGCCGCATCAATGGGCGAGCCACCGCCTAGGGCGATTATGAGGTCCGCCTTGTTTTCAAGAAATATTTTTGCTCCCTTGGTCACAGTCTCAAGGGAAGGGTCGGGTTCCACATCAGCAAAAGTGATATGGGGAACTCCTATACGATCAAGATGGCTTTTCACTCTATCGGCAAAACCGACTTTGACCATGAAAGGATCAGTTACAATAAAAGCCTGCTTTGTCGGGATTGTTTCGATATTATCCAGAGCGTCTTCGCCGTAGCAGATCTTTGTTTTTCCGTAGAATTGTGTCACCCGTGTCTCCAATAAATCCAAATTTTATAAGATTGTAAAAAAGTTAGTCGGGACACAGGCCAAAGTGGGGTGAGTGTGCCTGTGTCCCATTCTTACCCTATTTCGAGGAGCACTTGGGCAGAATCAATTCCACTTCGCCGTGAGGGCGGGGAATTACATGAACACTTCTAAGTTCGCCTACTTTCTCAGCCGCAGCAGCGCCTGCGTCAGTTGCAGCTTTTACAGCACCAACATCGCCGCGAACCATTACGGTTACGAGGCCGCCACCGACCTGTTCACGGCCGACGAGCTCTACGTTTGCGGATTTTACCATGGCATCAGCGGCTTCTACAGCGCCGACAAGTCCTTTGGTTTCAATCATACCGAGTGCGTTAAGTGATGACATAGTTCTTCTCCTTTACATGGTGCTTTTTTTAAATATTATTCTTAATGGTATCAGCGATCTGGGCACTGAGAATCTGCAAGTGTTCCATATCCTCAATCCCATATTCTTCTTTCAGCATTACAGCCACGCCCAGCATGAATCTTTCAGCATCATCACACTGCGCGTCTTCACAACCACTTGCAGGCTGACCTTCAAGTCCACCCACTACAGCTGATGCGTCTGCAACACGGGCAATGGTAATCTTTCTTTTACCGAGTTCATCCTTTGCGCCGGGAGTTAAGATCATTGTGTTATCCACATAGATCGTACTGCTGTCCGGGCAGATGAATGAATCGAGGTTGCCCACTTCTATAAGTTTCTTTTTCATGTTTACCTTACCTCTTTGATAAGAGCTCTTACGACCGAAGCATCTGGTCTTGGAATTACCACTGCCTCAACAAGATTTTTTCCTAAAACTGAGCGCGCTGCTTCGGCAGCTTCTTCAATAGAAGCCACATCACCGCTCATTACGAAATATGATTTGCCATTTATGCCCTGCCCTGAAACAAAACGAGCAAGCTGCACATCCGAGCGCTTAACAACTGTGTCAGCCGCGACAATACCGGAAGAAACACTGCGGCATTCAACAACACCCATGGCCTGAACGCGATCAACCGGAACATCTTTTTTAAGCACTGCCAGAATTTCAGAAGAAACCTGAGAAATAACATAGCTGTCTTTAAGCTTAAGCCCCGATCCCTGTGCTATACTCACGCTGGTTGCCACTGCATCGCGGTCACCGGAAACATAGATCAGATATCTGCCGGAACAGATGGTGGAAGCCCGCACAAGCTCGACAGATGCGGCCTTCATCATTGCATCAGCCAGATAAACTCCGGCGGCAATAGTTTTGCTTTCCACTATGCCCAGCGTATCCATAGTCTATTCCCCGGCCTGCGCTTGAACTTCGTCAATGATACCGACGATAGATGCGTCAACAGGAGCATCCTGATTACGCAGTGCCATACGGGCGGAGCTTCCGGTGGTAACCAGAACCTGCTCGCCGATACCTGCGCCCACACAATCAACAGCTACGAAAATTTCTTCACTGACCTTTTCTTCAAGGTCCATACGCTGGACAACCATCAGCTTTTCACCGCTTAAAGTTTCCTCTTTACGCGTAGCCCAAACATTACCTATCACTTTGCAAATAATCATATGCCCGTCCTCACAAACACTTCTGGATATTGATGTTAAGATTCTGGGCAGCTTCCACCGCCAGAGGGGTTACCTGCGCGGCAGCCGGAACCATGAGGGTCAATGCCCCCTGCTGCGCTGTATCGTTTACGACTTTTTCCGTGACCAGCCCTTCGCGGAACCGGATCACTTCAGGAGTCTTAGGCTGAAATTTCTTAAGTCCGAACCCTGCCAGTGTTTCCACATAGGATTCATACAAGCTGTACAAAGGACCCGGTGCTGTTTCACTGTAGGCGTGATGACCGAACTCAAAAGTTTCAATGGTCTTACCGAGCAGAAGAAGTCTGAGTGCTTCTGTCATAATTGCACCCTGCGCTTTACCAATAGCAAGGTCGGACATTTCGCAAACGCACAAAGAGGGAATGATGTGACGGCATACATTGCGGTTCACAGTATCTTCACCGAAAAAGAACAGCTCAACGTCATCACCAAGTTTCTTCTGAACCTTGGCTGCCAGTGTGCAATCCCTCTCAGCAAGGACCATGACGCAATCCTTGTTCTCTCCACCCTGAAGCTGTTTCAAAACTTCAGCAGCAATGGACTGGACCAGCTCGTTTACATCAACACTCATAAAATCTCCTTGCTCCGCAGTGCCCTTCGGGGACTCTCCGAGGGCCAAAGAAACTTTTGGGAAAAGTTTCTCTGGACTCTTCAAAACTTTTTATTATGGCTTCGCCGCTTCGTAAGTGAACCTTTTACTAGCCCTTACCCCAACTAGGGAGTGCAGAGGGGCTTAGCCCCTTTGCCCGCCGGAGGCGAAATCTTTCAATCAAAAACGCAAAGCGCATTCAAATAATCTTAAGCCCCGCAGGGTCGCCGAAGGCTAACAATTCAGAGCAATGCCTAAAGGCGTAACTAAAAATGGATTCGCTGGTTTGTAGACCGGCTTGCCTGTATCTTTTTCGATTACTTTTTCCATATCTTTCAGGCAGCAGGTGCCACCGACCAGATATATTCCTGAAATATCGCGTCCTTCGATATGGCGGTTCACAATAGAAGCCATTTTCTGAATCACGGGTCGAACAACGGGCAGAATTTCATTCTGGAGTTCTTTCTGCTTCTTTAGCTTCTCAGCTTCTTCAAAAGAAACGCGGCGATTACCTGCGATTACCAGAGACAGATGTGTTCCGCCTGTAGCTTCGTCTGCAACGTAAGTGACTTCGCCGTCTTCCAGAACAGAAAGTCCGGTTGTACCGCCGCCGATGTCGACGATGACTCCGTTTTTGACGTTCAGGACAGAGTTGGCAGCGGTAGGCTCATCGAGGATGGAAGTAACTTCCAGTCCTGCACCTTCAACTACATACTGATGGGTTGTGCAGTCTTTCTTTCCGGTTCCGGGAGGCACTGCGATGGCAGCGTGAGTCAGGGAGCGCCCGAGACGCTCTTCCAGCTCGGCAACCAGTTTACGCACAATACGGCTTGCTCCCATGTAATCCACAACAAGGCCGTCTTTGATGACCTGCGCAAATTCCATGGCACAGGCCACAGGCTCTTTCCTGCTGTTCAAAACCACAATGACGATGTAGGCGGTGCCGAGATCAACTCCTACGTAGAGTTTTTCATCGGCACTGACTTCACCTGTGGTTTCAAGACAGCTTTCAAGAGTGCGTATCTGCTCATCAATGGCTGAGAAGTCCATTGCCTGCTCCGTTTGATTTGGAAACAATTTTGCCTTCCACGCTCTTATTCCAGCCTGCGCTGTTCCCTTCATCAGGATCAATGTGCATAGCCAGTTTGAAAGAGTCGTTTACACGCACGATGACTTCTTCGAGAATCACCGGACGTTCACTTTCAAGACGCACGCTGACTTTTTCGTTGTCAGTGACACCGAATTTTGCCGCGTCGGCAGAAGACATATGGATATGGCGGGCAGCGACAATGACACCTTCCTCCAGTCCCACAATACCTGTCTGGGAAGCCAGAATGATACCGGGAGTTCCGGCAATATCGCCGGACTGACGAACCGGAGCATTGATTCCAAGAATCCGGGCATCAGTTTTGGAAATTTCTATCTGAGAGGAAGAACGTGCAGGTCCAAGCACTGCAACGTTATCCATAACACCCTTAGGCCCGATGAGACGGACGCGCTCTTCACAGAGGAACTGACCGGGCTGGGAAAGTTCGCGTACAGGAGTAAGCGGTGCACCGAAAAGCTCCATGGCGTCAGCTTCACTCAAATGAACATGACGTCCAGACAATTCAACGGGGACAGTCTTACTTGAACCTTCGTACACTTCAATATGCGGAGCATTTTCACTCAGCTGTTCAACGACGCTCTTAATAACGCCTTCCATGATATCGCTAATGGCTTTTTCGTTCATGCTAACTTCACTTAGGTGATGCGCTGCGCGCTTTTTGACAGGTGATTTCGCCTCCGGCGGCTTAAGGGGATAATCCCCTTAAGAATCCCTATCAGGGTTCATTCTTAAAAATTTATAACTATTCTTTAAATCTCTTAGCTCTGTAACTTCACTTTAATTAGGGTTTCCAAAGGGGATTATCCCCTTTGGCTGCCAGCGGCGAAATCATCTATAAAAGCGCGTAGCGCATCTTAATCAACGCCCCGCGAGGCCGCCGGAGGCCCCCTGAAAGCAACTTTAAAAACTAATTCAGGCAGCGGAGGGGAGGCAGATGAACTGTCCCCCTCCTCCGCTTTCGAAAGTCATGGAAATGGCTTCCTCGTGACTTGCAGCTTTAATTAACCCTCAGCCTTGGGAAGGATGATTTCAACTTCACCATGGGGGCGGGGGATTACGTGAACACTGATAAGTTCACCAACGTTCTGTGCAGCTGCTGCGCCAGCATCGGTTGCTGCTTTAACAGCACCTACATCACCGCGAACCATAACGGTTACGAGACCGCCGCCAACCTGAGTCTTACCGACCAGAGTTACGTTTGCAGCTTTAACCATTGCGTCTGCTGCTTCTACTGCGCCTACGAGACCTTTAGTTTCAATCATACCCAGTGCGTTTGAAGACATGTTAATTCTCCTTTAAATGTTTATTATGGACTATTTAGTCCTTGCTACTCCCCGGAAGGGAATGACGTTCTATATTTAAGAGCAAGCTGCTGAAATGCTGCCTGCTATACCATCTGTTTGAGCTGTTCAACGATCATGGCTGTGATTTTTTCCACATCAATGGAATCAGATTCACAAGCAGCAGGAGCAGCCTGAGGAGCTACGTTGCCGAGATCGTATGCAATTCTTCTGACGTTCATCAGGTTGAGCGGAGTAACGTTGTCAGAAGTGGAGCTTCCGCCTACGGTACCGCAGCCCAGAGTGAATGAGGGAAACAGGGAAGTGGAAATACCCACTGCGCCGTGTGTGGACGGTGTATTCACCAGCATTCTTGATACCGGCTTCTTCATGCCGAACTCGCAGATAACTGCTTCGTTGCGGGAATGAATCGCGAGTGAGTGACCAACACCGCCGTTTTCCAAAAGAGCGTGGCAGATTTCGCAAGCTTCGTTGCAATCTTCAACAACGTAAAAGCCGAGAAGCGCGGTAAGCTTTTCTTTGGAGAATGGGTATTTGGGGCCGACTCCGGGCTCATCAGAAACAAGAATAAGAGTTCCTGCGGGAACGCTGATACCTGCAAGCTTGGCAATGTAACATGCATCACGGCCGACAATGTCAGGATTCATGGAACCGTTGGCACGTTCCATAACAGCTTTAACCTTGGTCAGGTCTTCGCCATGCAGGAAGTAACCACCGTGAGCAATAACTGCTGCTTTTACTTTTTCAGCAATGCAGGACTCAGTGACAATGGACTGCTCGGATGCGCAGACAGTACCGTTGTCGAAAGTTTTACTCATGAAAATCTTGCTGACAGCGTCTTCGATGTCGGCAGTTCTTTCAATGTAAGCAGGTCACGTTACCGGC
>JMSU01000292.1_pt1 | contig 14890 bp, 14 predicted proteins | sample 179011 | NCBI WGS metagenome assembly JMSU01 (sample SAMN02769580, study PRJNA246767) | bioreactor metagenome | isolation source: Culture-1 Bioreactor ArsB derived from microbial biomass from the upper 2 cm... | place: Germany: Bremen | collected day 87 after inoculation
TATCCTACAGCCAGGTTTTCTATAATTCTAAATAGGATTCTGGAGCGAAGGTAGAATTCATGTTTAATGGCTCAAATATATTCTTTTTTAGAAACTCACAAAACGTCATTCCTGAGATTTTCTCTATTATGATTCCTAACATTACATATGCTGAATTTGAATATGCAAACCTTGTCCCTGGTTCAAACTCTAAATCGCCTAAATCTTTTATTATATCTAGCACATCATACTGTATCAGGGAACTTCCTTTATTATTAACAAATTCCTCCATACCTTCCGTTGGAAAGTAATCCTTTATTCCCGATGTATGGGTCATAAGGTGCTCAATAGTCACTTTGTCTTTATACATAGGAAAATCAGGAAAAAATCTAGCTATGCACTCTTTATAGTTTATTAATCCTTTTTCTTTTAACATCATAATTGCCATGGTTATAAACTGCTTAGTAATTGAGGCTATTATGAAAGGAGTATCTACACCTACATGTCTATTATTTTCTATATCTGCAAGGCCATAACCTTTTTGAAATATGATCTTTCCACTTTGCCCGATTAGTAGTGCTATTCCCGGAATATAGCCTTTAACACGTTTTCGTATTATTTCATCTATCATCTTGCTGCTGAAATTCATAGTTTTTCCCCCAGTAAATAGAGTAATCCTCATGTAACCTTGCTTTATGGCCTCTTGATCATCTCACTAATAACTCCATCTTGCCATATTGCTATCAATATTCTCAAAAACTCTAGCCTCTTCCACCATCTTAGCAGCACTTTTATTTGCTTCATTGATAACTTCTTCAACGTCTATGTTTAAGAATTCTCTGTTTTTCATGATAACTTCACCATCAATTATGGTTGTATCAACATCACGTCCATTACCTGAAAATATAATGTTTGCAATAGTTGCTACATCAGGTGTCATCTGGATTGAGTTAGTCCCTACTACTATAACGTCAGCTTTCTTTCCAACTTCTAGAGAACCTATCTCATGATCTAATCCTATTGCTTTAGCACCGTCTATAGTCCCCATTTTTAGTACATCATAGGCATCTAAAACAGAAGCATCTAGTGTATTGATTCTATGAAGTAATGCACAGGTTTTCATTGCCTCAAACATATCTTGATTATTATTGCTTGCTGCTCCATCTACACCGATACCAACGATTACTCCAAGTGTCAATAAATCAGGTATAGGTGCAATACCATCGGCCACTATCATATTTGCTAGAGGGTTATGGGAAACGTTTGCCTTTCTTTTGGCAATTAGTAATTTTTCTTTTGCACTAATCCATATACTGTGGATCAATAAGGTTCTGCTGCTTAATACACCTAAGGAATCTAAGTATTCCATTATACCCATCCCTTGTGTATTCTTAACCACTGTCAGCTCTCCTAGAGTTTCAGCTACATGCATCTGAAAAAGTGTATCGTATTTTTCAGCTAATTTATAAAGCTTTGTAATCATTTCTTCATCACAGTCAATAGGTGTTATAGGCTCGACACCAACTCGTAATCTACCATTTAAAGTATTGTGATATTTCTCAATACATTTTTCAGTTTCTATGCAAGCAGTTTCAGCATCTTCAATTACTTCATCTGGCACATCGGGATGATATTTCATGCTTTGTGTTGCTCTACAGATGATTCCTCTTATACCAGTCTCCTCAACTGCTTTAGCTAAACCGTCAAAGTTCTCAGGGTCATGTATAATATAATGACTGTCGGCGAAGCAGGTTGTTCCTGTACTAATCATCTCAATCATATTAAGTCTTCCAGCATCGTAGGACTCTTTTTTCCCCATAGCCATACCCATTGGGAATATTACCTTTGTTACCCAATCGTCTAGATTAAGATTACATCCCACCCCCTTCATCAAACTTTGGAATAGATGTGTGTGTGCCGTTACTACGCCTGGCATTACAACACCCTTTGGATACTCTAACCACTCACCTTCAACATCCTTATATTTTTCTATCAGGGACTTTGAAGGTCCCACATCTTCAATTTTGTCACCTTTGATAACAACTATTCCATCTTTTATGAACTCATCCTTTGAATTCATTGTTAATACGTATTTTCCCCTAATAAACTTATACACCTTGCTTTCTTCCTCCTTATGAAGTTCAATTAATATAACATTTTTTACCAGGCTAATTTATGAAGCAATTCAGCAAGAACCTCTGCTCCCAAAGCTAGATCTTCTGGTGAAGCATACTCCTTCGGCGTATGGCTTCTTCCGTCTTTGCATGGAACAAATAGTAAGCATGTCGGCACTTTTTCAGCAAAAACTTGTGCATCATGGCCTGCACCGCTGTTCATCCTAAGATATGGAATATCTTCTTTCTTTACCACTTCTTCTGCCATATCTGTTAGCCCACTGTCTAATGCAATGGGTAATTCGTGGATGATACACTTTACTGTTACTTTACATCCATCATTTTCAAGGGCCATAGCCTCATCACTTATTAAGTTTTTAAGCCTATCGAGCCTTTCAGAATTTACATCTCTGATATCTACTAAAAACTTTACCCAGTTTGGTACTACATTAGATGATCCTGGTTCTACAGTCATAGTTCCCACTGTAGCTGTTGCCGTGGTTGAAATATTTGCTGCCAGTGAAGGAATCTGGCTAATCAATTTAGATGCACTAACCAATGCATCTAATCTCATATCCATAGGCGTTGTTCCTGCATGATCCTCTCTACCATGTACTTCTATTGAAAGTACTGCTATTCCAGTTATATTTTCTACTAATCCAATTTTAGTCTTTGTATTTTCCAGTACAGGTCCTTGTTCTATATGCAGTTCAATATATTTTCCAATGTCATCTCGTTTAGATAATTGAGCGGAAGATGGGTCATATCCAGCATCTGCCATAGCTCTTTTCAATGCTATTCCTTCTTCGCCTACCTCTTCTAAATCACTATCCGTAAGACCGACTGCAATTGCCCTACTTCCTGTATAGCCTGAAGGAAATCTACTTCCTTCTTCTTCTCCTAGTGCCACAACTTCAACTGGTATTTTAGGTTTACCATATTTTTTATTTAAAGCTGAAAGAGCTGAGATTCCAACAATAATTCCTGCTGCTCCATCATAGGCTCCACCATCTCTTACCGTATCAATGTGTGAGCCAATTAAAATAGCTTTATTATTACATTCTTTGTCATTACTAGGAGTAAGCTTGCCATATAGATTTCCAACTGTATCTTCATAGGCCTCAAGCCCTTCGTCTATCATCCAACTACTCACTAATTCCTTTGCCTGTTTATCCTCAGGAGTGTATATAGGTCTCCAGAGCTTGCCATCCTTTACTCCAACTGAACCTAATTTATTCACACGCTTTTCTATTTCATTTGGGTTTATTTTAAAATTTTTCATTATATCTCACCTTTTTATAAAATCAAATTTTATAGAAATTACATATTCAGAAAGTTAAAATGTAGATTTATAAATGTATTTTATATAGGGAGTTTAAGTAGAGACTTTAATTCATACGTATAAAAAACTCTTAAAAGCACTGAGTATTTTGATACGTATAAATTAAGTTCTACTATATAAACCCTATATATATAATTTTAAAATTTCATCCATTTGTGCTTGCCCTTTAAATACTGATTTCACATAGCCACTCTTAGGTAGTGTTCTACTCCATCCTGGCTTAGCCATCATTTCTGCTAGCATAACCCCTTGCGTAACTCCGTCAACAACTGGTATTCCTACTCTCTTAGACAGCTCTTCACCCAATCCAGCCAATGCAGCACATCCGAAGCAGACCACATTAGCTCCATCCTCATCTACTGCCTTTCTTACTGTTTTCTCAAGCAAGTCAATCGTATCTTCTTTTACTCCCAGCACTCCAATTCCTAATGTTTCTACAGAAGCACATCGTGTCTCTAGGTTATACTTCCCTATAGTTTCCCAGGTGAGGGAAATTTCCTCAGGTCCGCCAGTTCCAATGGCAGAAAATCTATAGCCTAAAAGACATGCACTATGATATGCTGCCTCTGCTATACCAACAACTGGAACATCTAACAATTCTTTAGCCGCTTGAAGTCCTGGGTCTGCTGCACAGGCAATAACCGCCGCATCATATGTTCCTTTTCTCTTAAGCAATTCCTCTAGTACTGCAATTTGGGCAACTGCTTCATCTGCATAGCTTTGTATAGCCGTTGGTCCAAATGGGGCACTTATCACTTCTATATTTGTTTCTTCTGACACAGCTTTAGAGGCCGCTATTTCAATGTCCTTTCTTACAGACTCAGAAGTGTTGGGATTAATAATAAGTATGTTCAATTATATCTCTCCTTCTATAATCTCTACCGTGTTATATTCTTATGGTTTAATAAATTCTCCATATCCTTTTTCTCCAGCAATTTTTCCATCTTTATATACGACTTCTCCTCTGAGAATCGTCATATCTACTTGTCCTTTTACATCCATTCCAATAAATGGACTCCATTTTTGTTTGTAGAATAATTTATCGGCACTAATTGTCCATTCAGCCTCAGGATCAATAATCATAAAATCAGCATCTGAACCTACTGAAATAATCCCTTTCCTTGGATAAAGACCAAAAACCTTTGCTGCATTTGTGCTACACAATTCTGAAAACCTTGAAAGCTCTAACCCCCTCTTCATAACTCCCTCTGAGAAAAATAATGGTACCCAAGTTTGTAAGCCCGTTACTCCTGCTGGTGTTTTAAAGATATCTTCTAAGCCAGCCTCTTTTTCTTCGATTGTATATGTTGCATGGTCTGAGCCAAGACAATTAATTCTGCCATTTAAAATATGCTTCCACATTTTTTCTACTGATTCTGTGGATCGTAGTGGCGGATTGCATACAGCATAAACACCTTGTTCCTCAAGGGTGTGTATGTCTAGACTTAGATACTGCATACATGTTTCTATACTAACTCTTGCTCCAAGACCCTGATATCTTTCTGCATCTTCAACTGCATCAGGTGAACTACAATGTACAATATGTACTTTTACACCTGTATTTTCTGCTAATAAAGCAATCCTATTAACTGCCTCTACTTCAGATATTTCTGGTCTGCTTTCTGCATAGGCTACTGGATCCTTCCGGCCTGATTTCTTAAGTTTTTTTGTAAAAACATCTATTATTTCTTGATTTTCACAGTGTATACCAAGAACACGGTTCAACTTAGCAATCGTTTTCATATGTTTCATTATTTCGCCATCACTAAGGGATGGAATCTCTGGTGACCATGTTAAAAAGCCTTTAAAAGCTATTGCTCCTAATTCAGCCATTTCAATAACATCTTTGAAATTATCAGGTGTACAAGCTCCCCACAGTCCAAAATCAACAATGGCCTTCGGTTTAACCTCATTTAGTTTTTCTTTGAGAATTTCATAAGTTGCTGGAAGTGGGTCTGTAAGGGGATGTTCAAGAACAGTAGTTATGCCTCCCGCCGCTGCTGAACAGGTGCCAGTATAAAAATCTTCACTTTCTGTTAAACCGGGATCATTTAAATGTACATGGGGATCAATTGCTCCAGGAAAGACATATCTTCCTTCAGCATCAATTGTTTCTTTAGCTTGTGGTAATATTGATCTATCTTCTAATAGTGCCCCAATACGACCATCCTTTACAAGAATGGCTCCCTTAAAAACATTGTATGGGGTAATTATCAATCCATTTTTTATACATAAATCATACAAGATTATTCCTCCTATCATCTTTTACTAAGCTATATACCTTTCTAAATTTTTATAATGTTTTGATATATCTCTATTATAAAAATCACAGCCCCCCATGTCATGAGCTTTTTTAAATGTATTGTTGGTACATTTTTAAGGTGTTTGTTCACTTTACATAATTGCAGTTAGATAAAAAGTTATACTTATGCTAATATTTAATATAAGTCAAACTTTAAATAGTCCCAAAAATTGTTCATTATAGTTTTTAAAGATCATAATAAACTAATATTAAGTTTTCTAAATAGTTTTTTAGTAATTTTAGTGAGGGATTTTTGAAATATTCTCTAAAGAGGAGGAAGTATATGGACAAAATTATCTCAGGGTATAACAACAATTTTCCGATGAAATTATCAATTCAAAATGTAATAAACTATCCTTTTCATTACAGAGATGAATTACGAATCATTTTAGTTTTAAAAGGTTCTATAATTCTTACTGCTGTTTCTGGTTCAATCATACTCAAGGAAAATGATATTGATACAATTAGCATAAACGAGCCAGCTAGTATTTCCATGGTTGATGAAGATAATATAGTTGCAATTTTATCTATTGACAGTAAATTTGCTGAAAAATACTTTCCTAATATTAAAAATATAACTTTTAATTGCAATTTTGATCACTTCTATCCCAGTACAGCTCAATCGACGGGAATTGATATACTTAGGGATTATTTTATAAAGCTCATATGGACTTTTTATAATGATGAAGCTGATTACGATGGGATAGAGCTTTTACTGGAAAATTTATTACAGATTATGATAACTCACTTTGATGACGTAAGAAACATTTTTGAAAATACATCAAATATGTCTATGCATTTTGACAGATTCAGACGTATCATCGACTATATCCTTAATAATCTTGAAAATAAAATTACTCTGCAGGATATAGCTAAAAATGAATTTCTAGATTTTCATTATTTATCTAATGAATTTAATAGCAGATTGAGTAATAACTTTTATGATACATTAAATTACTATAGAATTCTTCATTCAGTAAAATTACTTTTAGGTACAAATCTTAGCATTAGAGATATCTCTATAAAAAGTGGTTTCTCTGCTACGAGATATTTTTATAAGTATTTTAAAAAATATCTAGAATGTACTCCAGCTGAATTTCGGAAAATCAATAAAAAGGATGTCTCATTATCTAATGATAGTTATAAGGAACTTGATAAATCCTTACAACTGAAGGCCTTAGAACCTCATTTAGATAAAATAAATTATTTCAAATCGAACAAGAATAATATGAAATGTTTAGAAATCGATTTATCAGATGTCACAAAAGAAATTCTTCCTAGATGTGCAAAGTATATTCCTGTATCTTCTGCTAAAAATATTCTTTCAAAGTCTTATCAAAACTATTTATTAGAAACACAAAGAGAATTAGGTTTTAGTTACTTAAGGCTTTTAGGACTTCTGTCAAATGATATGGATATTTGTATCAAAGATAAGGAATATCCATCTGACTATAATTGGAATAAAATAAACAGTGTGTTAGAGTTTTTAAACAACTTAAGTATTAAACCTCTTATAGGATTGGATCTATACAATCTATCTATTGATCAGTATTGCAATAAACTTAACGAATTTTTATTAAATTGCATATCAAATTATGGCTTAGCTAATGTTAAAACTTGGATTTTGGAAATTCCTAAGACAGAGGGAGACTTAGGCAGAATTGAAGGTATTATACGTTCGTTCTCACTGAATGTTAGATTTATTAAAGATGATATTACCTGTATTAACAATAATTATTTTTTTGATACTACTTATTTAGCCGCATATATAGTAAATGATATAATTCATAACTATAATACACCAGATTTTATTCAACCTGTCGATTACTTAGGAGAGGCAGATATATTGTATGATAACAACAATCCTTTTTCAGGTTCATATAGTTTAATCACTGGAGATGGTCTTAAAAAAACCTTCATACTATGCCTACTATCTTCTATCACTTTTAGGAGATGATGTTTTAGAAAAGGGTGAAGATTTTATTATAACTAAAAGAGGTGAAAATCTTTATATTCTTTTGTATAATTTCATTGATATTGATATATGGAGTACTAATGATAGTACCACATTTGAAGAATTATACAAAACAACTATTACAGACAAAAGAAATATAAGAAAATTTAACATTGATATCCAAATCTTAAAAAATTGCTATAGACTTATACGCTATAAGTTAGACTATCAACATGGCTCAGTATTTCACAATTGGCTATCCCTGGGGAAGCCCCGTCACATTAATGAGTATTATAAAGCCCTATTTAATAAAGTAGTCTTTCCAGAATTAACCTTTAACTTTGTAAATGAACAGAGTATAAACCTATCATCTGAATTGTTACCCTGGGGAATTGAATTAATTGTCTTAGAAAAGGAAGAATACACTGAAACTTCAACTTCATTTTAATACTTACTTTTTCGCAATTTAAGAATCATCAAATCAAAAACCGTCCAAATACTTTTATTTGAACGGTTTTTGTAATGATTTATATAGATAGAAGACCTATAACAACACTTAATAAAGGTGCATTAGCTATACAATCGGCTATCAGGAACAATCCTATTCCTTAGGCGATGCTTTTACTATCAAATTTTATGTAAACATCATTTAATAAATGCTCTTGGCAGTTCATTCTTAACATGATTTTCTCTTTGCCATTTAACAACCATTCATGAACACCTGTATCTCCTGTTGGAAATATTATTTGAGTATCAATTGGTAACTTTAGTATTGCTTTGTTTAGCATTGAGATAGTTCCGCCATGTGCAGTAATACAAATAGTCTTTTCCTCTTGCTCATTATAGTTTTCGTCTAAGAACTTAAGCCAGAATTTCTCCATCCTCATTCTAAACTCTATTGTTGATTCCCCCCCAGGGATTGGATCATATATCTTTCTTCCTTCTATCGATAGTGGAAACTTTTTTTTGCGTCTTCAAATGTCAAGCCTGCTAATAAACCATTATCAATTTCCATCAGTTCATCCTTTACTTTTAATTCTAATCCAAATTCACTTCCGATCTTCTTAGCGGTTGAATAAGCCCTTTTTAAAGGACTACAATAAATCTCATCAATTTGATATTTCTCTTTTAAGTATTTTGCTAGTAGCTTTGCCTGCAATTGTCCTCTATCGGTTAGATGAAAATCCGCTCTACCCTCATGTCGTTTTTCTATATCTGCTTCTGATTCTCCATGTCTTACAAGTAAAATTCTTAACATATCTTTTTCCCCTTTCAAAAAAACAAAATATATTAGTTTGATCATTCTATCAATATCTAATTTCACAATCATCGTATCACTTTCGTTGAATAAAATCAATATGTTTTTTACTTTATAATTCTCCTTTTGAGTTTTCAACTAAAAGAATCTTGCTAAAAAGCAAGATTCTAAATAAAGTTATTTAATACATCAATTATTTTCTTATATGTATTTTTATTCAAACTAAAGTACTTAGTATTTTTATCCCTCTCTTCATAGATTAGACCTATTGACTTTAATTGTTCCAAATGATGGGATATTGTAGAGGTACTAACCCCAATCTGATTTGAAAGTTGCTTTCCAAATATTGGTTTATCAGATAATATCTTTATGATTTCTAGTCTTGTTTTGTCACCGATTACTTTCAATACCGTTGCCAATTCTACAGAATCCATGGATTTTTCCAACTCCGTCACTGGATAAATCAACAGCTGCGTCTTTTCGTTAAATATTCTCATTGGCTTGTGTGTGTAATAAAAGCTTGGGACAAATAAAAAGTAGCTAAAGTCATACACTCTTTTAAACTTTTTTCCCATTATTTCTTGTGCAACATTTAATGGTGTTTTCTCCCTTAATTTAGCTGCAGTGTTCTTTACCTTTTCAAAATACAGGTCATTATCTATAACCTTGTCATTGCTTATATATTTATCTACCTTTGTTAAGATACAAGTAAAATCATTTTTAAAGCTCTCTGTTTCTTTAAATAAAGCACTTAATATGGATTTGTTTATATTTCTAAGATGATTTTTGTCATTTAATACCGAGTCTAGCTTTTCAAAGTCATTATAAATTATCTTAACATCTTCCTTTGAAAATTCCTCTCCAAAGAATATATAGATAAAATCAAGAATTGGTATTTCTCTAATTTCAGTAGTTATAATATCTAAATCAATCAATTCATCCAAGTATAGGGCAAATTCAAAAAATTCTCTTCCCTTAAGTCTAGAGTCCAATAGCTTTTTTATAAAAGGTATATCTTTTTCATCAAAGAATTCTATATCTTGATCTTTATTATAATTTTCAACTATACCATTTAAACAGCTTATCAATTCTACAAAATACAATGGTTTGTTTAACACTCTTAATTCATAGAAATCGCCCATAAAATCACCCTCAAATTTATTTATTCCATTATACTATGTGATTCGATAAACATCAAATTTGATTTACAAATAAAGGTTAGAGGTGTCAAAGTTCTAAGTTTTTGTCAGCTTTTTCTCCAAGAAATGGACTAAATAACAAAACCGTTCAAACTTTCTGTTTGAACGGTTTTGTTATACGATTTATATTAAGAAATGTACTACCTTTTGCACTCAATGTTTAAAAGTTTTTCAACTCGTTGATCCTTCTGATAAAGAGTCATAGTCGCTTCACCGTATCCTTCTATATTGGTAGGTGACCCATTAGCAACTTGTAGGATTTTTTGTATTATCTTATCTCCTACTGAATTGATTCCTTCAACACCTTTCATTATTCCAGTGGCATCTATATCAATATCTTCATTTATTAGGTCTTCATTTCCACTGACACGGATAACAGGTATAAGAGGGTTATTAAATCCGGCTGCTCCTGTTGTCCAGACAATCATCTGAGCTCCATAAGATGCATAGTTAATTGCTGAACCACCGCACAGCATAGTGGCCTCTGATAAATAGAAACCTGGTTCTTTTGGTTTATCAATAAAGTCCTTATTAATCTGTAATACATCTACGATAGGTTTACTTCCCATTTTATGCAATGCACCCATAGATTTTTCTTCAAGGGTTGTTAGACCACCAATACTATTGCCGATACTCATTGTTTCGATTTCAGTACCTTCTACACTCCATCTCTCTTCTTCATTTTTGATTAGAGATACAATTTTTTCTGCTATATCTTTGTTTTTTGCACGCTTAATAAGTACTTCTTCACATCCTAAAAGCTCCATTAATTCACCACCAATAGCGGTTCCCCCAAGATCAACAAGTTTATCTACCATGTTACCTACACTTGGATTAGATGCAATGCCGGAACTTGTATCAGAGCCACCACACTTTACACCTACAATTAAATTTTCAATAGAAACAGGTTCACGTGCAAATGTATTTGAATACTCAATAAGTTCACTTATCTTTTGCTTCCCTAGTTCAATTGTTTTTCTCGTTCCACCACTTTCCATGGAGTTTATACATAATACTTTCTTACCTGTCTCAGATATAGGATTAGCAATTTGTTCTGGCAAAATACTACCACAACCCATAGCTATAATAAGGCATGCAGATACATTAGGATTTTTACCTACTTCAATCATTTGATTGAATGTTTCTTCATTACCACCAAGCATACATGTATAATAATTCGTTAACAAGACAACATCATCAAAATCCTTTGCTATATGACGGGCTATTCCTTCGCAACATTCATCTACAGAAATAATCAATACCTTATTTCTTATACCTACTGAGCCACAGGGTCTTTTATATCCCATAAATTCCATATTTATACCTCCGCATCTATGTTCATCTGTTTAATGATTTCTTTTTTGTAAGCTAAAGGTATATCTACTCTTTGACTTTTAACATTATGCACATGAACTAATCTTCCTTTTTCTATATCCTTAACACATTCACCTACTGGAACATTATATTTAATGATCAATTCTCCATGTTTAATGTCGCGTAAAGCCATTTTATTTCCAAAGGGTATATTTTCTTTAGCTTCTATTGTATATAGTTCTTCATTGTCGCTAGACATGATATGGGCTACTTCTCCACTTTTTATATCATCAAGAGCAGTGGATACAATATCCTTTTTTCCCATTAAAATCATTTTTTTTACCATTTGTCCACCTCCTAAATATATTATTGATTAGTGCTATAGGAATTTAAGTAAAGACTTTAACTTATACATGTCCAAAACTCTCAGGAACACTGAGTATTTGTACATGTATAAATTAAGTTTTACTATATAAACCCTATAAATTTTATTTGCCTCCAGGCAATTTAAACTCTTCAATAATTTCAATTGAATTTTTCTTAGAGTAATCTGCAAACATCCATTTTAACCACCCATAAAGCATTAAAATCATTATAAAAGTAAGTGGCACAGCTGTAGCAACAGCGGCCGTTTTAATAGTGTTTAGATTTGCTCCAATCATTATCATTGTCAAAGGAACTAATGCAAGCATTACACACCAAAATAGACGATGTATTGGATGTGGTTCTTCATTATTTTTAAGTCCAGGAGTAGCAGTTGATGCCATGGTAAAAGCTGCCCCATCTAAAGTTGTAGCAAGGAAGAATACTGTAACAACGGAGAATAAAATCAAAAGTAAATTTCCACCCGGTAATGATTGTAAAGCCATTACAATCGCTTCTTTATCGAGTCCCTTGCCAAGCATTTCAACTACAGGCACGACTTTTGAAAGTTCTCTCTCCATTGTAAAACTTCCTATTATACCAAAGAAAAAGAAGCAACCACAACTTCCACTTACAAGTGTGTTTATAATAACTGAACGAATTGTACGCCCCTTAGATACTTTAGTGATAAATAATGCAGTAAAAGGAGCATAAGCAATCCAATAAAGCCAGTAAAATATAGTCCATGATTTAGGAAATCCAGTATTATTCACAGGATCAGTAAACAAACTCATACGAACAAAGTTCTCTATCATTAGACCAAATGAGTTAACAAAGTTTTTCATAATAAATAGCGTTGGACCAATTAGTAGTACTAATATACAGAAAAGAATTGCAAGCTTAGTGTTCCAATCAGCAATTTTACTCATTCCTTTTTGGATTCCAATATATGAGCTAAAAGAGTAAATTATTGAAATTAATACAATAAGAATAATGTTCATTGTAAATGTTGGTTCAATACCAATAACACTACAAACCACTTGTGTAACTAAAGGAACTGAAACACCTAATGTTATACTTAATCCACCAAAACAAGTAAAAATAAAGATTACATCGATGATTCTTCCTATCGGTCCGTTAGCTTTTATCCCAGTCATAGAACTTACTACTGAACTAAAACTAAGTCCATTATTTTTTCTAACATAAAAGTGGTATGATACAGGAATAGCTGCAAGAGCATATAGTGCCCATGCGCTTACACCCCAATGGAACATACTATAAGTAACACTCATTTCATAAGCAAATGATGTTCCAGGTTCTATACCAATACCAGGTGTACCTATATAATAAGCCCATTCCATGAATGCCCAATAAACAGTAGCAGAACCTAATCCACAGCATATCATCATAGCAACCCATTTAAAGGTTGAAAATTCTGGATTCTCCATGCCCAGCCTAATGTTTCCAAATTTACTCAAAGCTACACCAACAAGAAGTACAACCCCTAAAAAAGCAAATAGCAATACTCCTGAACCAAATATCTCCGTAAATGTACCGAATACTTTACCTGCAATACTCTGTGAATAATCTGGTTGGAAGTACATAAAAGCTACAATAGCCAATACTACTGACATACTAAAGATAATTAATAATTTATCATACTTTACTTCTTTTGTCGAAGTACTATTCATTAATAATTCTCCTCTCTTTTGTTAAAAATTGTTTACTTATAAGTGATCATATATTTTACTTGAACACTCTATATTTTTCTATAACTTCTTCATTCAATTCGATTCCTAAACCAGGAGCATTAGGAACTTCTACATAACCATCTTTGAACGCTATTTTGCTCTTAACTAAATCTTTAAAAAGTGGACTTGTACTTTGCGAATACTCAATTAAGTCAGTAGTTTCACATGCTGCTAAGAAATGTACAGTGGCAGCTATTAAAATACCTGTGCTAAAGCCATGGGGTACTAATTTTGTACCATATTTTTTAGATAAATCATAGATTTTCATAGCTTCTGTTATGCCACCACACCTAGTTACATCTGGTTGAACCAAATCAGGTTTACCGAATTCAAGGAATTGTATAAACTCATGGGTAGTTGTTAGTGTTTCTCCTCCTGCAATCATAGGTTTGATTGAACTACCTAAATTTTTATATCCCATTAAATCATCAGAACCAATGGGTTCTTCAATCCAATTTAAATTTAAATCTTTTAATCGATCTGCCATATATAAAGTGTGCTCTGGTGTTTTCCATTTGGCAGCCAAATCGATTTGAAGTTCAAAATCTTCACCAGCTTCTTCTCGAACAGCTTTTATGATTTCATAATCTGTATCAGGATCATCTCCTAAAATACCACCGCCAAACTTTAAGCTTGTAAATCCTTTATCTTTTAAATCTCTAACAATTTCTTTATTTTCATTGGGTGTATCAGCTGGTATGAAAGTACCATATGCTCTGATTTTATCTCTGTGTTTACCACCTAAAAGCTCATATACAGGAACTTTATGATATTTACCAGCAATATCCCAAAGTGCGATGTCAATAGCACTCATTGCATGTATACCTGCTCCTCTTCTTCCCAGGTAGTTTGACATCTCATACATTTTATTCCATAACCTTTCAATTTCTAAGGGGTTTTCACCAATTAGAATTTCCTTTAAACCAAAGCAAGCAAGATTTGAATTTGGTGTTTCTATAATACTTTTTACAACTAGAGGAGATGAATCGGTCTCGCCAATACCAACAATTCCTTCATCCGTATGAATTTTCACAATAACTGCATCTTCTCCCCATATACATCTTTTGTTGATTGCTGGAACTCTTAAACAAATTACTTCTACATCTGTTATTTTCATAAACGTTTTCCTCCTATCTGGTCCTAAGGGCCTTTTCTGTCGACATCTAAATATAGAGCAAGTATCATGCCAATATAAAAATAAGTAAACTACTTGTCTAGATTAAAAAGATTGACAAAAAGTGAGTTCCTTTGCACTCAGAAAAAATTCATTATTTTGTCACACTTTGTTTTTGTAAAGGAAATAGAGGAGAATAT
>JMSU01000293.1_pt1 | contig 14758 bp, 12 predicted proteins | sample 179011 | NCBI WGS metagenome assembly JMSU01 (sample SAMN02769580, study PRJNA246767) | bioreactor metagenome | isolation source: Culture-1 Bioreactor ArsB derived from microbial biomass from the upper 2 cm... | place: Germany: Bremen | collected day 87 after inoculation
GATAANGTTTCCGGCAACAGACGAGTAGTTGAGGTACTCTCCGTCTCGATAAAATTCCACATGTTCAGCAAGTTTATCGCCGAAATCAGCATGGAAGTTTTTGCGGACTCTAACCAGCCGTTCTGAAAGTTCAGCTTCTTTGTCCGGGTCAAGAAGGGTATTTAAACCGAATCTTAGAACATCGACAAAAATACCTGCTTGCTGCACGGCTTCAATCATGTTGTCGCGATTAGGCATTTTCTTTTCTGCATCGGGGTCGCCTTCAAGAATAGCCGAACAGGAGTAAAGAAGGTTTTCTTTAATTGAACCGGAGAAGATGAACGGTGACTGAGCCACGATTCCCATATTGTGAACCATGTCAGCCTTAGTTAGGTCGTCGACTTCGTAGCCGTCGATTTTTACCGACCCTCCCGTGTATTTATATAGCTGTGATACACATTGAGCCAGGGTACTTTTACCGCTGCCCGAGAAGCCCACAAGGGCCATTTGTTCTCCCGGTTTCAGATGCATGTTGATTTGTTTAAGAAGCCTGATTCCTCCAGAAACAGTGAAGCCAAGGTTTTGAACCTCGATGTTTCCTTTGAGCTTTACTGGCTCGCGGCCTTCAGGTTCAAGTTCAAATTCAGGCTTGGTGTCAAAGTATTCCATAACCCTGCCGTAACGGACAGAAGCATCATTGTGGACCTGATAAAAGTCCATCAACTCTTTCCAGGGGTCGTAAATTTTTTCGTAAGCAGAAAGGAAAGCAACAAGAGCACCAAGGTCAAAGCGACCTTGGATGGCAAGATAACCACCGACGATGAAAAGCAGGAACGGTCCGAGGTTCTGGAAAAAATTGTTCAGGACTTTGATACCCTGTTTGTAGAGAATCCAGGTGATCCTGATTTTGAAAAGGCGGTCAACAAAAGCACCGTATTTGCGGTTTTCAATTCGATAGGAACCGTTACCGTGAATTTCGTGGATACCTGAGATTGTTTCGTTGATGTGGCTACTTAAATTTCTAGTTGTATCAACTCGTTGTTTATTAGCCTTATTTGACTTTTTCTGAAGCTTGGGGACCAGATAAATAACAAACGGGTACAGTGCGATTGAAATCGCAGCCATTGTCACATTCAGGTAGAACATGTATCCGGCAAATGCGATTAGAGTAAGCACATTGGTTACCGGGACAGCTATTGACTGCCCTACATATTCACCGGCTGGAGCCATTTCTGTTACCAATGATGATACAACCATGCCCGGGTTTGCCTTTCTGAAATATCCAAGCGGCAGGGTCAGAATGTGTGCGTAAAGCTCCTTACGCATTTGTGCCAGCGATTCCTGTCCAATGTAGGTCTGAAGGACGGTAATAAGATACTTTAGCAGACTGGCGGCTACAACTGAGGCTATGTAAAATCCGCAATACATAAAGAGAAGGTCAACCTTGCGCATACTAATTGCTTGGTTGATAATCAGTTTTTGCATTTCTAGCGGTACCAGCCTGACCCCGACGGTGAAAAAAATAACAACAAGCAGACTGAGTTGCAGCTTTTTGTTACTGTTTTTCACCCAATAAATCAGTGGACGTTTAGTGATCATCAAGTTCTCCTGTTTGTTCTATATCTCTGAAAGCCGTAGCTTTTCAGCTCATATTAAGCTTACTCTGGTAAGATATTAAATAGGCATATACAATTCCATCGGAAGGAATTATGGTTAAGCACCCCGCAGTTGTAATGTAGTAATCAGTGTGAGACTATGTTTTACCAATAATAAAAGTAAGCTTCAAAAATTTATTACCTTTTTGTTGACGCAGGGACAAGGGTTTTCTAACTTGAGAGTGGTTAAATTGTACTTTTGTACGTAATGAGAAAATAGAGGATAAGGTTTTGGTTAACAAGCTTGAGTCGCAAAGCAACGGCGGCATTATTTCTTCATTCTCTTTAAAGTCAGAACTCTCAGAGTTGAAGGTTCTTGCAGAGAAAATTGAAACATTCGGTCAGGAAAACAATATTTCCGACAAGACGGTATTTGAATTGAATCTTGTTTTGGATGAGTTGTTTACAAATCTGGTCAGCTATGGATGTTATTCAGATTCTCATAATTTTGATATTGCGCTGCTTCTTAAAGATGGGGTGCTTTATATTGGAATAGAGGATGATGGTAAGCAGTTTAACCCTCTTAAAGTCGCGGAGCCTGAAATAGAGTGCGATTGCTCTGAGCGCAAAATCGGAGGACTCGGTATCCATTTTATGCGGAAAATGATGGATGATATTGAATATTTTTGGGATGGGGTAAAGAATACCTTGAAGTTGACCAAAAAGATTCAATAGTTTTATGATGATTGTGAGAATAAAGTCCGCTTGCCGGATCGCTATAATAAATAGATCACCGGGCATGTCTAAGTCAGGCCGGGGGATGAAATTGGTTGAAAACGGAGGAAAAGATGGGTCTGGAAGTAGGTGAAATAAAAAATGATGGAATTATTACTTTTGAGCTGAAGGGGCGTCTTGATTCAAATACATCTAATGATTTTGAAGAAAGGCTTTTAAGTTCCATACAGGAAGGTGAAAGCAAGATTATTCTTGATTTTGGTGGTCTTGAATATATTTCGAGTGCTGGTCTGAGAGTTTTGCTCAAGGCAGCCAGAGAACTTAAAGGTGGCGATGGTAAATTGCTGCTGTGCTCTCTCAAAGATTATATCAGAGAGGTTTTTGATCTTTCGGGTTTTGTTTCTTTCCTGCCTATTTATGCGACTAAAGATGAGTGTATCTCAGCTTTCTAGATATTTTTAAAATTAAGGCCGGACTTCGGCTTTTTTTGATGTAATACACTTCCTGTTCGTATCTTTTTTGCGGACAGGAAGTTTGTTTTTTACAAAATATTTTTCACTGACGTATACACTGGAGGGTTGTATATGAGCGGTTTATTTACATCACTTGCCGTGATGATGTCCCCGAGAGGTTTAACTGCTGCCGGCAATGGTGCCGGAATTGGCGGAGTCGCTTTCATGGTTTTGCTTGCAGTGGCTGCATTTGCATCTCTCTATACTGCACGGTCTATGGAAGCTCTTTCCACTGGGAAAAAGAGAGCTACGCCTTTTGATAGTTTTGCATTCGGATTGCTTGATTCGGGGCGCATCTTTACATTGACTGTTCTTGCGGTGTCATGGCTTGGCATTGCCGGATATGCTGTGAATGAGATTTTCTTTCTCTGGTTTCCAAATTTAGGTGCTTCCTTCTTTCTTTTGGCTCTTGCCTTCTCTGCATGCCTTTTTTCAAGTGATGAGGGCATGGATATGTTTACCATCTGTCTGACACTTGGTTTTGCCGCATTTATTTATATAGCAGTCATGGCAACACAGCCGTTGAATACAGGAATAGGTTATCCCACATCAATTCCTGCTGTATTTTCTCCATTAGTTCCTGAAGCAATGCTGCAATCGGATCTGATGGGGTGGCTGCACCTTATTTTCTTGGCTGTGCTCTGTTTTATCGGTTTTGATTTGCCTTTGGCATTTGAAAATAAGACACGAAGAGCCATACCTGCCATTATTATGATACTTGCTGGTTTTATCGTTTTTTCCTGGGGTGCTCTGCTTCTTGAATCTTCTGAAGTCCTTTCGAATACCTTCGTACCCTATTTGAAAGTTGCCAAAGTCGTTTGGGGAGAAGCAGGAAGGGCTGTCATGGGGGGCACTGTTGTGCTTGGAACGATTTCAGCTCTTGTTGCCTTTTTTCAAATTGCAGGAAGACTTGTCAAAGGAGTTGTGGCTGAGCCGTTTACCCATCATGCAACTCGCGGTGCCGCAGCAGTGCTGACACTTGTTATAGGCGGTTTGCTCGTGACAGGATGGGCCGGTGAAGACGCTTTGGAATCACTTATTTCTGCAGGACTTTGCTTTTGGTTCGGAACTTATGCACTTATTGATTTGTTATACCTGATTGGAAAGAAAAGAGCCGGCGGGGGATTTTTCTCGTCCGTTGTTTCGCTTGTTGCTTTTCTTTTGCACGGAACCGCTTCCGGTGTAAGTACCCTTAATATCGAATTTGCCATGCATTTTTACTATGCCTTGGGGGCTATGTTTGTGTCGGGGCTTGTATTCGGCATAAGTTATTATCGCAAAGATGCTCCGCTGCGTGCAGCTCAGGCTGAAGAGAGGGTGTTAGAAGGTGATGGGGAGAGTAAAGACGATGGAAATAACGATGAAGTTGATGAAAAACTTAATATAGTTGACTACAACTAGCCTTATTTGTTGTTAAAAAAAGTAAGTCATCTTTTCTTTTATAATATTATAAAATTCTATTCATTTTGTTTGTTCCTGTGGATTTATTTGATACTATATAGACAGGGTCCTGAAATTTTTTTCAGAGTTTATAGGTATGAATATGTCTACGGAGGTAAGAATGAGTAACAGGATTTTATTAATTCTGGTGGCCGCTATATTTGCCACAGTTGCAAGTTTAGTTGTTTTTTCTTCTCCCAGTTCTGCGCAGGATGTTCCCAGAATGTCTATTGAGCAGCTTAAGCGTAAACTTGGTTCAGAAAATCTAGTAATCGTTGATTCTCGTAGTGGTACAGATTGGCGGGGCAGTGAGTTCAAGATTAAAGGGGCGATACGCGGAAAGGCCGGACAGGAGAAAGAGTGGACCAAGGGTTTACCCAAGGATGCCGAAATAGTCGTCTATTGTGCCTGACCCAGCGAATATACAAGCTCCCGTGTGGGGCGTATGCTGATGAAGATGGGGTTTAGCGATGTCAGTGCACTTCTTGGCGGATGGCACCAGTGGAATAGATCCGGATATCCTGTAGAAGAAAAATAATTATACTCCGGCGACCTATAGGTCTGCTACTTATAAGTCGCCGGAAATAAAAATTAATTCATTCTTCTTTGTAATAGAATAAAGTCTGCCACCGTTAGCATTGCCATTGATTTCAACACAGGCACTATACGTGGTATGGCGCAAATATCGTGTCTGCCACCGATTGTTATTTCAGTGGCCTGACTTTTGTTATCAACGGTTTGCTGCGGTTTACTGATGGATGGGATAGGCTTAACGTAAGCCCTGACAATTATATCCTGACCACTTGAAATGCCCCCCAGAATTCCTCCCGCATTGTTGGAAAGAAAACCTGTCTCATCTAAAAAATCATTGTTTTGGCTTCCCAGAGAATCTGCTGACTGACAGCCTGAACCTATTTCAATTCCTTTTACCGCTCCGATAGACATGAGAGCGTATGCCAGACGGGCATCAATTTTGTCAAAGACGGGCTCACCTAGTCCGGCGGGAACATTTTTGATGCATACTTCTACGACCCCGCCAAGAGTGTCCCCTTGTGATCTGACTTCTTTAATGCGTTCTTCCCAGTTGGAGATGATGTCTGGATCAGGTGAGAAGAAAGGTTGTTCCAGAGCCTTTTCTGGGTTTTTGATCTCGGCGTCTATACCACCGATACGCGTCGTGTATGCTTGACAGGAGATGGATTGTTGACGCAAAAATTCTTGCGCTATTGCCCCAGCTGCCACGCGGGAGACAGTTTCACGGCCGGAAGACCTGCCTCCACCACGGTAGTCGCGGAATCCATATTTAGCATCAAAGGTGAAATCTGCATGACCGGGGCGATAAACAGTTCATTATTTTTGAATAATCGCGAGACCTCTGGTCAGTATTTTCAATATGAAAACCGATAGACGTTCCTGTGGTTCTTCCTTCGAATACACCAGATAGAATTTTAACCCGATCAGCCTCTTTGCGGGCAGTGCTGGCAATTCCTTGCCCTGGTTTTCTTTTGTCTAATTCAAGCTGAATAGTTTCTTCATTTAACTCAATTCCGGCAGGGCATCCGTCAATAACTCCACCTAATCCGGGGCCATGAGATTCTCCGTAGGTTGTAACTTTGAATATCTGGCCGAATGTATTACCGCTCATTTTAGTGATCTCCCTGCTGAATGGATTTGTGTTTTCCTAAAATTTGAGTGCTGATTTTTTCAATGCTGCTTGCCCCGTCGAGGATAAAAGTTGCGCAATCTGAATAGAGGTTTTCCCGTACATTGAGAATTTCTTGTATTTCTTCTGCCAACGGTTTGCCTGTAAGGGAAGGGCGTTGTCCATGCTCTGGATCTGCCTCGAGGCGGCTTGCGAGGATTTTTACATCAGTTTTTAAATATACAGTAAAGTTTCTTCGGAGAATAGATAGATTTTGTTCGCGAACAACTATGCCTCCTCCGCAGGAAATTATAGCATGAGTTTTGTCAGACAGTTCTTTTAAAATTGCGCTTTCAAGATCACGAAAAGAATCCCATCCGTGGGATTCAACGTAGGTTGAAATGTCGCATCCGGCTCGCTCCACGATAAGGGCATCACTATCATAAAACTCAAGTTGTAATTTTTGAGCAAGAACTTTTCCTACAGTTGTTTTACCGCAGGCTCTAGGTCCGATGAGATAAATGCTGGTCACTTAAGCTCTCCATTTTTATTGCATCTTATAAATAAGTTTTAATTTTGAATTACATTTAGTATAAGGGACTGGAACCATTGAATCTTGAAAGAATATAGCTGATTGTAGGTAAGAAGTATTATACATGGCTGACACCAGTTAATACAAAAGTTTATGAGAATAATGATATTGGAATAACAGAAAGGACTGTTCTGGAAATCGGGTTGTTCTTTGTCAATCACAACCTTAGTAGCAATCAGCGGTTGCAAATAGTAACCAAAACTATACCTCACTTGTCAAGCTCTGGAGCTGATCATGATCAAATTACTGCGAAAATCCTTAATTCTGACTTTTACAGCGTTAGTTGTATTCAATGCAGCTTTTTCAGTTGCTATGGCGGAAACGTCGACTGACACGTGGGTCAAAATGATTGGAAGTTTGGACAGTGACATCACTGAGCAGAAGTCGGTGGTTAGCGAACTCAGTGCGCATGTCCCTTCTATGATCAAGATTTTTGACAGGCGTATGCATAAAGCTCAAAACCGTCTGGATCAGTTGAAGATGCTGCGTGGGCTGGCAAAAAGAAGTCCCTGGTCTTACCGGACAGTGCTTATGCAATTGGACGACGTGGAAGCGTATATTGAAAACGCTAAGGCTAGTTTGATAATAGAAAAGAATAGATTAAAGAAATTAAAAAAAATTTTGATGTTCTTTCTGAGATACATTTTAAAAGTAAGATTACAGATAAAAAACTTGTTGAGCTGTTAGCTCAGTCCAAAGAAAAATATATTCAAGTCCGTGAAGAAGCTGCTGTTTTGAAAAAAACAATCGATGCCGAATTGGCAAGAGCTGACAACCTGACGCAAAATACACATGAAGATTTGGAAGTTACAAAAAAATATTATTCCCAAACATTAAAGGATTTTTATTTTGCACGCGGTCCTTCTTTAATTTTGTCACACAACTGGCTTGATATTGCTTATTCATTTGAAGAGTGGAAAGAAAATTATTCAGACTTCTATCACCCATTGATCGTCTGGGTCGATTGGGGGCATTTCCTTGCTTACCTTGCAGCCATAACTGCAATTTTATGGCTTATACTTCGCAACTCGGTGAAGCATCTTCTTGAACGTCCTATGTTTAGCAAGCATCAGCTTTCTTTTTATAATTCCGGGTTGATGTTGATAGCCGCCGGTACTGGAATATTTATTTCCCGCCATTTGACTCTGTTCACTTCAAACCAGATAACCGGTCTGGTCTGGTCCGAAGCAATGACGCTTGGAATTATTATCTGTTCCCGTAATTTTTTATGGGCCCGAGAACATGCCAAACCAGCTCCGCTCGTTTTAAGCCCGATGTTTACTCTCTGGTGTTTGATGACTGCCGGTGATGTTTTGCACATGCTTACCGTTCCCATGGACTGCTTGGGAGGAATCTGGTTTTTACTGAGTCTTGGTGGGCTGCTCTTCATGCATTTCAACCGTCAGAAATACCTCTTAAGTATTACGAAATCCACGTTTACGGCAAATAAAGTTATACTCGGCACTGGGGCATTTATTACAATTTTCGGTTTTGGAAGTCAGGCCATGATTTTTACTCAGATATGGTTTCTCTTTCTTATTTCTTTACAAATATGCACCGCGCTTAAAACTATTATGATTACCGACATGCCTACTGGGGAAGAACTTATCCCTGAATCAGCAGATGACGATGAACATGATGAACAGAGAGTTGCTGCTATGGATGAAGTTCGGCAGCGTAACCAGATGGTTCAGCTGTTCTATCCTCTTTCTGTGTCTATAATTATATTTATGTTTGTCGGCTGGGCAATGGCTTATATGGGAGGAGTTCCTTTTGCTCATTTTGTGTTTAGGAATATGGATATACAAATTGGCGGAGCTGATATTTCCTTAAGAAGTTTATTCTATATTTTGATTTTATTTTTTGCAGCGCGGCTGACTCTGTTCTGGCTCAAAAGTTTTGTATGCAACACATCCATCGGTGGGCAGAAGATTGAATCTTCATTGGCTCACACTTTTTCTACCATTGGCTCGTATATAGTATGGGTCTTTTTTTTGCTTACCTCTTTTTATCTTCTAGGTATTCCCATGTCCGCATTAACATGGATAGCCAGCGGACTCTCTATTGGTATAGGTTTTGGACTTAAAGATATTGTCAGCAATTTTGTTAGTGGGTTGATTATTCTTTTTGGTGGCTCCATCAAGAAAGGGGATACCCTGCAGCATAAAAAAATGATCGGAAAGGTGGTTGATGTTTCTATCCGTAATACGACTATGAAGGCCCTTGATAACAGTATGGTTATTATCCCTAACTCGAGTTTTCTGAAAGGGGAGATAGTTAACCTTAATTATCAGGACAGCCGAATCAGGGTTACGATTCCAGTAACTCTTGTACCGGGAACAAAGATTAAAAAAGCTAAGAAGATCATGATGAAAGTGGTTAAAAAGCATCCTAATATTTTGAGCGACCCGTCTCCCAATGTCCTTTTTAAACGGTTTGGAAATCTAGGGTTGGATTTTGAACTTTATTTTTGGGTAAATACCTTTGAAGAAAAGTTTCCAACTGAATCAGATATTGTGCATGAGCTTGATGAAAAGTTTCAAGGCAAGAAAATCAAAGTGGCCTTTCGCGGTATTAAAAATAAATATAAACCTAAAGGAGACGAGGCTGCACAACTTGCTGCGCAACGCGAAGCTCTTAAAGAAAAACGCAAACGCATCAGCAAATGCTTTCGTTCGGCAGCCTTACGCAAGCATCGTAATTTCAATAAAATTGAAATGGATGTGCCTGAATAATCCAGTCGTGAATTCTGTTTAATTACTTATAAAAACAAACGGTGGATTTGACATTTGTCAAATCCACCGTTTGTTTTTCGAATGCTAAAATAATGATTATGAAAATTAAAAAATACCCAACTTATAGAATTGTTGAGGTAATCCAGAATATGTTCCTGAACATCAACGGGAGGTTCAAACGCACTATTTTACTTTTTTAAGTCGAACAGCTGTTCCGTAGCAGGAGTAGAATTTGTCACCTTCAGGGTGGAAGGCTACTGATTCACGGTATCCGAGGATTGCATCAGCATTGGCATCAATTGCCTGTGCGATGAGGCCGTAAAATGCGTTATCAAAGTTGTAGCTTCGGCAAACGATCAGTCCGAAAGTACCGGTAACTTCCCTGTTGGGAACGATCTCGGTGGTGACAATTTTAACCTTACCGCCGAGATAGAGGTTTCTGGACATTTCGAGGCGCTGATCTTTTTTTGCATCTTCCACGGACCTGCGTCCTTTACGGCTTGGACTGCCAAACATGAGAGCCATATTTAAATTCCTTTTTTTAATCTTACTTGATTAAAGATTTCTGCCTCATTTATGAAATAATTTCAACTTTTTGGCATTGAGAAGTCGTTCTAATTTCAGCGTGGATGCAATCAGGCAGTTTTTTCAGCTAATATGGTTATTTCGCGAGAAAGAAGTTCTAGTTTTTTAATGGTTTCCAGCAGTGCTTCTTTGGCTTTTTGAGTATTATTGGATTTACAGGCCTTTTCCAGTTCGAACGCGGCTATTGCCAACCTTGAAGCGGAAATATTTGCTGCTGATCCTTTAATCGTATGGGCTTTGTTTCCTGCTTCATTAAGTTTATTTTCATTAAGCAGTGTTTGCATCTCAGTTGTAAAATTTATGTTATATCTTAGGAAGTTAAGCAGAATACTTATCAGGATATCAAGGTCTCCTCCGATACGTTCGAGAGCTTCATCTATGTTGATTTCATTGAATCTTGAAAAATCGTTGTTTTTGGATTCAAGAATTTCTTTTTTAGGCGGGACAGTCAGTGCTGAATCTTCCTCTTCCTTAAAGAGGAAGGAGCGGATTGTGCTGATCATTTGTTCTTTATCAATCGGTTTGGGTATATATCCATCCATACCGGCAAGCAGGCATCTTTCTCTGTCTCCACGCATGGCATGAGCTGTCATGGCAAGGATAGGAATGTTTTTCATTTCCAGTTCAGTCCGTATGATTCTGGTTGCTTCATATCCGTCCATTTCCGGCATTTGAATATCCATGAGAATCAAGTCGTAGTTTTGCTTTTGAAGCATTTCTATAGCCACCTTACCATTAGTCGCTGCCTCAATGCCTGCCCCTGTTGCCGTCAGAATTTGTTCAGCAACCTGTTGGTTGATGGGGTTGTCTTCTACAAGAAGAATATTAAATCCTTTGAATTCTTTTTCAATCTCTTTGAACGGTTCGTAGGTATAGTCTTTACTGATATCATGTCCATAGGTGTCCATGATTACATCAAATAAAGCAGCTTGTTTGATGGGTTTGCTTAGCAGTTTTGTTATTCCCGCCTTTTGCGCTTTAGAGAGAGCTTCATCAAGTTCAGTGGCCGTAATCATCAATATGGGAAGTTCTTCCGGCGAAAACATCTCTCGGATTCTTTTACTCGCTTCATCACCATTCATACCTGGCAGTTTAAGATCAATCAGTACGAATTTAAAAGGGTGCTCTCTGCGTTCTTCGATCAGTTTAATCCCTTCTTCAGCAGAAGAAGCCACCGTCGGGATGAAGCCGAATTGTTTCAGGTATCTGGCAAGAACGCTACGCACTGCTAAATTGTCATCAACAACAAGAACAGGCGACCCCTGAAGGTCGTCTGGCAACATATATTCAGTTGAAGATGTATCCGGTGCCACTTCAGGTGTTATCGTAAAGAAAAATGTACTGCCTTCTCCCTGCGTACTTCTGACCCAGATACTCCCGCCCATCAGGTCTACGATGTGTTTTGAAATAGTCAGTCCCAGTCCGGTTCCACCGTACTTGCGTGTGGTTGATCCGTCTGCCTGTTTAAAAGCTTCAAATAAGTGTGGTTGGATTTCTTCAGATATTCCAATCCCAGTATCTTTTATGGCAAAAACTATTTCCGTTTTGGTCTGAGTGAACATATCAGCTGAAACAGTGATGGTTATTTCACCTTGATTAGTAAATTTGAATGCGTTTGCAGTAAGGTTTATCAGTACCTGTCGGAGTCTTAGCGGATCACCAATAATCCTTTTGGGGACGTCCGGGCGGATATCAATTACCAGTTCTGTCTGTGATGCAACCATTTGTTCTACGAACAGGTCTGAAATATCGTGAATGAGCTGGTGTAAATCGAAGTTGATTTCTTCAAGGGAAAGTTTGTCCGCTTCGACTTTTGAAAAATCAAGAATATCATTGATAAGTCGGAGAAGAACTCGTCCGGAGCTTACAATTATTTTAAGAAATTCAGTTTGTTTAGGGGTTAGTTTTGTAGAGAGAGTCAGGTCTGCCATACCCAGAATAGCATTCATCGGGGTCCTTATTTCATGGCTTACGTTAGCCATGAACTGACTTTTGGATTCTGATGCAGCTTCTGCCGCATTTTTGGCTGTTTCCAGCTCCTTGTTGATTTGTTTCAGCTCTTTGTAACTGTTTTCGAGATTTTTGTTGCTTTGGTAGATTTTCTCTTGGAGCTGTCCGCTGTATTCTTTTAATTTCTGGTCTTGTTCTTCGATTTGCTGAAGCATGTTGTTGAAGTTTTCCAGCAGAGTTTTCATTTCTCCCTGTGATTTGAAATTAACTCGGGCACTGTAGTTTTTGTCTACGGAAATTTGCTTTGCAGTCTGAGTCAGTTTGATAATCGGAGAGATTAGAACGCGGCGCATGGTAATAAATAAGGTCACCATGAGTAGGGCTACCAGAAACATTGTTCGTAGAAGTGATTTTAAAAGAGATTGATAAAGTTCGTCTTCAATGAATTTCGGAGACAGAAATATCTCAACGGCCCCGATGGGTTGGTTCATAATTGATATTTCTGCTTTGCGTTTGACCAGCTTGCCTTTGGGCCATGATATGAAGTCAACAATGTCCCATGCAGTATCTCTTATTTTTCCTGCAAAAACATTTTTACCATTATCCTCGGTGACAAGGATCGCTTTTATCCTTTTATCATTCATTTCTGACATGATAATTCGATTGATTGCTGCTTGGTCGACGTTCCAGAGTGGGGTTATTAAAGATTCAGAAAGGCGTTCTACAAGGCCATCTGCTTTTTCATTTAATTCCTGCAACATATTATTACGCATGGCGCTGTAGTCATAAGCACCGGAAATAACGAATGTAGTCAGGGAAATGAATATAATCAGCAAACCTATTCGGGTTTGCACTTTATCTATTTTAAACAATTTCAATCCGTTGGTTGATTTGTTTTTATACAATTTTCTACCCTGTCGAAGGATATAGACAACTGTTTAGCATTGCAGCATATTCGTTGCAACACTCCATTTGTATTTAACCATGGGGCACGGACAGCTAATTGATGGACAACCTGAACATCAAACGTTAATTAGTTCGCATTCAAAACAATAAGGATGGTCGAGAATTTATGAAAATTGCCCTGTTGCAGCTTAATCTTACAGTCGGGGATCTTGAAGGTAATCTTCAATTGATTATAGACGGTGTAAATAGAGCCGCTGAGCGTGGAGCCAGACTTTGCGTGACCTCCGAGCTGGCAATAACCGGATATCCACCCCGTGATCTTCTTCTTAATGCGGATTTTGTAACCCGTTGTCGGGATGTTGTTGCTGAATTATCCCATCGTATTCCTGAAGGAGTGGCTTTGCTTGCTGGAGGGGTGGACCTGAATCATGATAATACGGGTAATCCTTTGCGAAATGCAGCGTGGTTCATTGAACACGGAGCTGTACCCAAAGTTTTTTATAAATGGTTGCTGCCTACCTATGATGTCTTTGACGAGCAGCGTTATTTTGAACCGGATCGCAGAGTTAATTTTTTTGAGTTCGATGGGGTTCGCATCGGAGTGACAATCTGCGAAGATGTCTGGAATGATCGTGATGGTAATTCTTACCGGCGTTACGAAAGTAATCCCATTCCTCCAATAGTTGAGATGCAGCCTGATGTTTTGATTAATCTTTCAGCCTCTCCCTTTAGCATCGGGAAGCAGATCGCCCGTGAAAAAATGCTTGGCGACATTGCTTCCAAATATAAGGTTCCGGTTTTTTATGCCAATCAGGTCGGCGGTAATGATGACCTTGTTTTTGACGGTAGAAGTTGCGCCTTTGATGCTGAAGGAAATCTTTCAGCCAGGGGTAAGGGATTTAAGGAAGATGTAGTAATTCTTGAAGCCGACGGTTCTAACGGCAGAATTGAAGAAGATGATTTTTGTGAAGAGGCTGAGGCATGGAACGCCATGGTGCTTGGATTAAATAATTATCTTTCCAAGACCGGATTTAAAAAAGTAGTACTCGGTCTTTCCGGAGGAATTGACTCGGCCCTTACTGCGGCCGTGGCAGCTGAGGCCCTTGGGCCTGAAAATGTTACAGGCGTGCTTATGCCTTCTCCATATTCCAGCAAGGGAAGTGTGGATGATTCAATTGCTCTTGTTGAAAATATAGGCATCAATTCCACTACAATTCCAATTCATAACCTGATGGATGAATTTGAGCAGGCCCTTGCTCCTACATTTAAAGGATTGCCTGCTAACGTTACTGAAGAGAATATTCAGTCCAGAATTCGCGGAAATCTGGTCATGGCAATTTCCAACAAGATGGGAGCTCTTCTGATCACTACAGGTAATAAAAGTGAACTCGCGGTAGGTTACTGTACTATCTACGGTGACATGGCCGGAGGGCTTGCCGTAATTTCCGACCTCTACAAAACTTTGGTCTTCAGAATCTGCCGCTGGCTTAACGAACAGGGAAGGGGAGAGGTTATCCCTGTTGCAACTATTGAAAAACCTCCGTCCGCAGAGCTTCGTCCCGATCAAAAGGATGAGGATTCATTGCCTCCGTATGATATTTTGGATCGAATAATTGAATTGCGAGTTGAACACCACAAAGCTGAAAGCGAAATTCTTGCTGAAACAGGCTACGATCTTGAAACAGTTCAGCACGTATTACGCTTGATAAAAATATCTGAATTTAAACGCAAACAAGCTGCGCCGGGACTTAAAATAACTTCACGCGCTTTTGGTACCGGGTGGAGAATGCCTATTGCCTGTCGTTTTACCGGGTAATGTCTTTGTCGCCTTAAGGCCTTTTTGAAACAAGATCTTTAATAAAGAATTTTCAAAAACGTTAAGCTGGGCTTTTTTTGAAATTAGTATTTTAGAGAATGCCATTGTATAAAAGAAGAGTACTGATTTTTTTTGATCAGTGCTCTTTTTTTGTTTTTTGGCAATCTGTTACCTTTGATTTTGTATTAATTGTCACTTTCTTATAGGGAGATATTTTTGATATTATTTCCATAGCAAATTCTCATCCTAACGCTAAATGTAAAAATCTTTA
>JMSU01000294.1_pt1 | contig 14672 bp, 20 predicted proteins | sample 179011 | NCBI WGS metagenome assembly JMSU01 (sample SAMN02769580, study PRJNA246767) | bioreactor metagenome | isolation source: Culture-1 Bioreactor ArsB derived from microbial biomass from the upper 2 cm... | place: Germany: Bremen | collected day 87 after inoculation
TATGAATCATTACCGTAAACCTTCATTCTTATTGGTATATGCTTATGCACACACTAAATGTCAATTTAACAAAGAAGGAGGTGTTAATATTGGCAAATAAACCAGGTCCACAGCCTGTATAAAATACTGTCCAGTATGTAATGCTAATGTTATAAATGTGCCTAGAAGTGAAATGAAATCAAAAGGATATATAAGAAGAGATGGTACGGTATCGGAGCATACACATACATATGAATGTCTAAGTTGCAATAATAGTTTGAAATAAACCAAGATCGGTAAAGTATTATTGGTCCAAAAGGAGAGAAAATGAAAACATATAAACCACTGAAGATATTTATAGCATCACCAGGCGATTTAAATGAGGAACGTAATATATTTGTTAATATATTGTCTGAGGTAAATACGATTAAAGCACATTCTATAGGATATCATCTAGAGCCTATAGGATGGGAAAATACACTACCTGGGAAAGGAAGACCTCAAAAGATAATTAATTCTGACTTAATTACATGTGATTTATTTCTTATGATTCTATGGGAGCGTTGGGGGACACCATCTGGTAAATATTCATCTGGAACACTAGAAGAATATTATGTTGCTTTAGAGAAAAATAAAAAAGATGATAAGCCTAATATATGGTTATTTTTTAAGGATATAATCTCTGAATCAAGCCAAGATATTATAATGATTAAAGAATTTAGAGATGAAATAGAAAGAAAAAGGGAAGTATTCTATAAACTGTTTAAAGATAGCTATGAATGGCAAAGTTTATTAAGAGTATTAATATGTAAATGGTTAGATACATTAGGTCCGATGAAAGAACGAGAAATAACGATAACTGATGAATCGGAAATACTTGTTGAAGTTACTTTTCTTGATTGGATTAATACTAAGTTTAGATTAAAACCTGAAATATACTTTACTATCACTGACAAAACATCTTTTGAAACTTGGAAAAAGTATGATAATAAGGAACAATTTATATATAACCAGTTATCAGAACATTTATACTTAACTTTAGGGGCACCACTTTATTATGGAATGTTAAGATATAAAATGCAAGATGGAAGGTATATTTTGCTTGGATCAATTACCTTTAAATATGGAGATTCTTTAGAAGATAGTAATATTTATTTACCCAATAATTATAACCAGATTATTTCCCCGCATGAACAGGAAGTTAAATTAACTGAGTTTTGGCGTACAAACTAAACTACTGATTAGTACATAAACCTTATTGCTGACACGTAATGCCCTATTATGCATATTATATATGAAATATATTATAATGAGTGAAATAAAATGCAAATAAGATTTATACCTGTTTTATATGTTCCTATACTAAGTTTTCAAGAACGAGATGAGACAAAAGAGATTAAATAAGCTATTAAAAAGTTAATTAATGTTATAAGTAACCCCAAAACAATAAAACGGGAGCTAGTAATAGAATATGGAGAATTAACTTCATTACAAAATCAAGCCATAAAAGGTATTAGTGATAATCATGCAGTAATTACATGGGCTTTACAGGATTTACTTGAACTAAAAAAAGTATATACACATATGATACCAGCAAAAGTATCTCTAGAATTGAAGAACTCTACTGTACTAGATGCTGATGTTACCCAAGAAATTGGCTTAATTTTAAGATGGTACTTGGAAACGTTTTTATACTAACAATTCAATATTAGAATAGCCTACCGTTATTTATTTGGTGGGTTATTCTTTTTTGCCCAGCGGTAAAGGTAGGTTTAGTGCATATTAAAAGCCCATCAAGTAATGACGGGCTTTAACATGCATTTCTACATATGGATGAGTTATAAGTATACCCCTATAGGGAATATTGGGGCAAGTTTATAGAAGACAATAATACATTAAATAACAATAGATGTCAAGGAATGTCATATATGCTTAAATATTGTCATTATAAACAAAATATAATCATTTGGTAACTTATTCGTAATATTAATATAGTAAGATATATATAATAGCTACTTATACAATAATTTGAGAACCACGGGATTATTAAAAACCGATAGCTTGGACTATATAAATACATAGCCAAAATCCACAACATGGGATATGTGAACTTGTACATGCTTCTCCTAGAAGTGCGGAGAACTTTGCAAGACCGATGCCCTCGTGGATGGGCTATGTATTCTAATCTAATGGTCATTTTAGACAAAACCCCTTCAAAATAATAATGGATTAGAGTAATCTAAATAGTTAAAAGTTAAAAGGGCAACTGTATTGATGTTGATTTTTAAGGGTAATATGCTAATACATGTAGTGTAATAATATTACCTAGACAGAACAAACGTTCGGTGTTATAATTTAATTATGCACTTGGACTCGTGATTTTTACATAGGAGGAAAATTGAAATGGTAAAACAACATGCTGCCTACAAATTTGAGATTGACAAACAGAATAAGATATTAAGATGTATTGCATCAGGGTGTTTTACGAAAGCCGAAGCAAGAGCGTACATAAGGGAATTTATAAGATTAATCGCTACTATAGAGGGCATAGAAGAGTATACCCTTATAGTAGATGCTAGTCGGCAAAACCTATGTCCAGAAGAGACACTGCCATTGATTACGGAAGTACTAAATCTGTACATGGATATACCTTTTAAGGAAAGGCGTATTGTTAAGTTTCTTAATTATGATACTAATACACAAGTATCATGTATGGCAGATAAAAGATTCTTAGATGCATTTAAGGCAGAAGATAAGAAAGTGGAAGGGAATATTAATAACCTAGAATTGTTAAATGCAAAACTAAAATACGCTATAAATGATATAAATAATAACCCTTCCAGAATTTTAGATTATGATCTATTTGACTTATGCAAGCAACTTTGTAAAGCAGGGATAATTACAACCCTTAGTGAGATTCAATCGTTTTTATTGTCGGACAAAAACGCTCTTGAAATCCTTACGAAATACAATCAAATAATTAATTAATCTATCTAGGCAAGTCATTTTTTAATGGCTTGCTTTTTCTAATCCCCTTCTAATCCAATGTGATAAAAACTGATAAAACCTGATAAAAAGGAAATTTAATTAACATAGCTCAAAGCCTTGATTTATCAACGTTTAAAGGACATTTTGATAAAAGCTGATAAAACCATATAAAGAACTACGGATCAGAAGGCCGGGAGTTCGAATCTTCTTGCGCACGTTAAGAGTCCTTTTACTTGCAGTAATGTGGGTAGAGGGGTTTTTTATTGCGTAAATACTGGGTTTACGGGGTTTTTAGGGCATAATTAAAGGACTAATACATATATAGTACAAGTCCTTAATTTTCACCTAAAATCAGGTGTAGAAAGTATCACTAATTCTCCTAAAATAGACTCTATCAAGCCTATAAACATTGCTTTTACCAGCCGACAAAAAGAGGGTATTTGACATGTGTAAATACTTCTCAGTAACTTTGATATCAGAGTGTCCTAAAAGCAATCGTAAAGATGAAATATCACCACCACCGAGTATATAACTAGTAGCAAATGTATGTCGTAATAAGTGAGGTTTTAATCTTGGAATATTTACCTTTTCTTTCAATCGTGAAAAAAGTTGTTTGACAACATTCTGTGTTATTGGTCTAGGTTCTGTAACTTGCAGTAACAATATTTCTTCTTGATAATGATTGAGGTCACTCAATTGTTCTTCAGTAACTGACCTATAAAGAATGAGATACTTATATAGCAACCTCTTTACACTAGGTGCTAATGTTACCAATCGTTCTTTGTTCCCTTTGGATGCACGAATAAATAATAGGTTTTTATCAAAATAAACATCACAGATACGAAGTCTAACAACTTCACCAACCCTCAATCCTTCATCAAGCATTAAATGTATAATGCACAGATTACGTAAGCCACCCATTGTTTTAGGATTAAATCTTTTATCAATGGTTTCTACTTCATCTGAAAACAAAGGAACAATAGCTTTTTTCTCTTCTTTTATCATTTTGAATCGCTTCATGATTTCTTTTTCCATATACTCCTCGTCGAACAGGAAGTTGAAGAATACTTTTAAATGTCTTGAATATGTTCTAATGGTTGTTGCTGTAACTGGCTTATCAACTGTAGGCTTCATATGATGATTTAATAATTTAGGTCGTTTTCTTAACATGACAACATATCGCTTGATATCTGTTAAGGCTATCGTGTCAATATCAATCATATCAAAGGTTAATTGCCTATCATCTTGTATCCAGTCAATGAAATATCCTATATCATGTTTATAATTGAGAACTGTCTTCTCTGAACAATTAGATTCCTTTTCCAGTAAGAACAATTCATATGCTTGTTTTAGTGTTATACTCATGTCATTCAATCTCCCTCTTACAAAAATTCCCATGTGGCAAGATCTCACCACATAGTTTTGTACTTATATTATTTTTTAATATCTATGTATTCAATTTCATTGTGGAACGTCCCGACATTAATCTCTGTCTTCTTTTGATAGATTATCTTATCCTTGACAAGTTCCTTAATTTGCTCCTTATGCTTTGGCTCTAGTAGCATTTCTGTGACATCTGGCTTATTCAAATTACGACTTGCCCAATATCGTCTCTTACCTTTTGTTGCAACAACTAATTCTTTGGTTATGTACTTACATATGTAGTTCGCTGTCTTTTTACTGTCCTCGACCTTCTGTATATCGCTATAACCATAATTGTACCGACCCATGCTGTAAATCAATCGGCACTTATCCAATAAGTTAGGGGGGATAGTCTCTTTTTTCCACGTATACTTTCCAAAACTATAAACACCACTATCAACCATAGCTACGTTGGGTATGTTAGAAAATATTCCATGAAAGTGATATGCACCATCTTTGTGAAGTTCAGGGACAACTATATACTTCATGTCAGGATTCGTTTTTTTTGTATTATCTAAAAACTTATGTACACAATGAGAACATTCCCCGTAATCATAACGATCAATATTATTATTAAATGTCAACGTAACGAAATATTCCCAATCATTAGCCCTTGCATGTTCATATATCTTATTTACTGTACGATTAAGGCTACTAATAATACTTCTATTATTATCCGATTTTTCTTCATTTTGGCTTTTATTATCTTTGCTATTTTGTTTTTCATCTTCATTCTCTTTTTTATCCTCTTCATCTTCATTCTTATTCTTTTCCTCTTCACTCTTCACATACACCTTTGAATAAAATCGGTATTGTTTTTCTTCGCCATAATCGTAGATTTTACAATTATACACAATACCACCTACCTAGTTATTGATACATTAATTACTTATGTATTAAAACAATTACTTATAATATATTTGATACAAATTCGATTAAGTGTTGTTATCGTCAAGTATTTAGGAGAGGAGACGAGTCGGGGGCTGTCGCCCTATCCGACCTCGGTCTCTCTCCCTTTTACCATTACCTCACACTCTTTTTCTTAATTTTTCTTTTCTTATCTGTAGCTATTACCATCACACCATCACCATAGCCTTGTTTTTCCAATACCTCGGCGTCACTTATGTATTCTGCTTTGTTGAGTTGTTCTATGAGTTCATCCGTATCAAATAAGTTACGGACTTTATTTGTCATAATAAAGGCTGTCAAAGTTGTTGGTATAGCTGGCTTCATTGCATTTTCTTCTTCAACATCTACTGCATCAAAGTGATAGGTCCATGTCCAGCGTTTACAAATAGTCTTACAGCTTCTTACAGTAAAGGTTATATCTCTTATTAATTTATCTACATGTTTCCATCTTTGAGCTGTAGCAAACATCATTTTTCTTTGTTTCCTCACCTGTAATAAATGAGAGAGTAGAGGTGCTGGGATTCCACCTTTTTTCCAGTCCCTAGAGTTGAATATACTGCTTATTTCATCTATAAGTATAAGTGTATTAGGTTCACACTCCATTATCTGCTTATAATGCTTTAACGGGGTTATTTTGGTATGCTTTGGGAAGTTACTTAGTTGTAAGTTTGTTAGTATGTTCATGTCTTTATATCTACAGGCTAGGTTGTAAGCATCTTTGACCATTGCTGTTGTTTTTCCAGCACCGAATAGACCTATATAAATATGGAGTCCATAACCGTTAAAGAAACGCCATTCCTTATTCTTAAAATAGAGGTACTTATCCCATATAAAATACACTAGGAATTTAGGCAACTGCGTAATAAAATATATTAATTTGCTTATCAATATCATATATTCACCGTCCTTATATAAAAAAAAGAGAGCATATGCTCCCTTTAATTATTTTGCTGATTTTTTGGCTTTTCTAAAAATACCAAAGCCTAAACCAACCAATGAGCCAATTAAGAATACATTAATAGGGAAAACTGTAAACAAACCTGCTATCGTTGTTACTAATGTAACGAGTTCTCCTACTATTGTGGTGTCAATTGCTGCTGCTAATAATACTGGTGTCATAATAAATCAATCCTTTCATTTTATAATTTTGTTATTGTCTTGTTAAAGCTTAAGATAAAATCAAGTAGAAATGTGATAACTTCATACAGGATAATAAACTTAAATGTATATGTAATAATCGAACCCAATGTAATGTCGGGCAGACTACCAATAACTGATAATAGAGCGTCCATATGCATCACCTCACATAATTTTCTTATGCCCTCTACGTCTAATAGCAATAAATAAAATAATCATCATTTGAACAACCATGAAGCCTAGAAATAATTCCACTTGTTGCATATGTTGCTCTATGGTAGCGTACTCTCGAAGTATCGTATTTGTTTCATTGATAGCTTGAACAATTGCATCATCCATCATTACCACCTCCAATCATACCGAAGACTATTTTAACAACTATAAATGCCACGAATGAAAATACAAAGATATTCCAAGCCGATACCTCATATTCGCCCACAGGGAATATTAAGCTTTTCATAAAGGTAACAGGCATAACAAATATATAGTATAAAATTTGCTTTAAATCCATGTTAGTTACTTCCTTCCAAATATCCGCAATATGATACTAACAGCAACGCCCACACTAAGCATTAGCGTTACTTCCACAGGCAAAAACGGTACAATCTGCTGTAATATCTGTGGTATTTGACCTATCTGATTAATAAGTTTTTTAATACCCGATAGAAAAAAGGATATATACCACGAGATAACCTCAAACACATATTTAATATAATCTATAGGATTAATACCCGTTGGTTGTTTAGGCATATCTTTCATGTGCGTTTCTGAATTAGACTTAAACTCAACTTCATGTTCATAATAGTAATCTTCTGGTATATAAACAATCTTTTCGTTCTTATCAACTACAACCCAATCTGATTTATAACTGTCATCTTCCTTCATAATACTTCTTATCCTAAACGCTTCAATAGCATCAGAATGCAGATACAAATAATAATGTTCATCATTGGTCAATGTTTCTATGGTCACAAAATCAGAATCAGTCTCTTTAATTTGAATTTCATAATTATGTTCAAAGTGATCGCCCCATGATAAGAAATAATATTTTTTATCATCAACCATTTTATTGGCTAATTTAACACCAATAGGAGAACGAACAAAGCTGGAAATACCACCAGTAAAAAAACTATTACTGTTATCTGTTAATACTTTGTATTTATCATTAAGGGTATTTGAACGATATGTAATTTCATCATTCTTATAGCCCAAAACCTCAAAACCATAATATTTATCACTATCAAACTTGTTACCAACTCCCTCTGCATACTTAAAAGTACCATCAGCAGTCGACTCCATAACAAAAACTTCTTTGGTGTCTTGATTCCAACCCATACTCCTAAAATCATACTCATAGACTTCAATTTCTATAGAATCAAAACTGGAAAAATTAGCATATACAATATCAATACTACTGTTAGTTGGAATGATATTTAATTCTAAAGAAGAAGTATAACCAGCTTTTCGAATCAAGGTACCGTCAGTATATACAATATCAAAGCTAGAATAATCCATTCGACCCCATCCACGGTCCCCAAAAACATTCGTGTTATTATACAGTTCTCCATTCGGTAAAATCCATACCATACTGCGTCCATAATAATTAGTATCTATAGGCTCACATAAACCATTTACAATTTTAACTTTATGAACTCTTACATCTCCCCACATTTGGTATGTCATGCCCATATCTTGTGAATCCCAATTTACAAAAGACCTATTTATAATACTAATAACTGTATATTCGGGAATATCATTTCGATAATGTGCTGTTACTACAAAATCCTCAAAACCTACGTTTATAGCATAATCAAGTACAGTTTGTGGAGCAATGGGAATATCATCTTCACTGTCATAACTTGCATAAGTAACCATACCAAAACAACATACCAATACTAAAATAATAATCAATCGCTTCATATCATCACCTCCTTATATGGCGATATACTCCTTAAAGTAAAGCCCTCATGTGTACATGCCCTTATATGCTATGTCATTACATATATTGATCGTTCGTTCAGAATTTACAAAGTACACATTTTACTTTAACGGCAATATATCGCCATCTTTAACATATTTGTGTTTAAACCAGTTCTAAAGATTCCGTGGGAGCGACCACTACTTAAAAGATAAAGGCACGAAGAACGCAAGCGTTGCTGGTGTAGTGGCTTCGAAACTAAAGAAACCAATCTTGCATGTCGTCCTCTTTTCCTTTGAGATAACGGTGCATATTTCCCAAATAATCCATAGGATATTAACTCCCATCAAGAACAAGGTAAATATAAATAAAAACTTTATGAGAGACATAACCTTCCCCCCTTAACCTATTTCATGCATTAGAAATCGTATGTATCTAAAAGCCATTTGCTTAGATGCTTGTATGTTTCTAATGAGTTCTTTTCTATCCTCAAGCATTATAAAGGGTAAGGATAGAAATCCTATTAATGTATAAGCATGATCAATCCAATAGTTTATGTAATAAAGTAAATCATCTATGGTATACATTGGTACACTTCCTTAATTCAATCATTTGCACCTTTCCAAATAGAACTTAGTGTGCTGATAGGCACTAATCTCAGCACTATACGCAATTATCATCTTATCATCTTTAATCTTGCCTAATGAACGATTAGTAACTTCAATTTGTTTATCAAGATACTTTATTAGACTTTTTCGTGACAATAACTGATAGAATGGGCAACTCCAAAAGAAACATTTACCACACTTGCTCCTTTTACATATCTTTCGATAATAAAGACCCATGAACCAATCAAATGCATTAAACATAATGAGAGCAAATATTATTAACTCTAACTTTTGCACATATTCCACTTATAGCACCTCTTCAAATTCAATTTTTACTAAATGTCTCTTCTATATTTGATGACTCTACCACATGCCGAACATTCGCCATAAATGCATTTTATATCATCCTCTTGAACAACTACCACATCAACTAAATTTCCACAATCACAAAATTCTGTATCATACCATTCCATTTAACAGACCTCCTAAATCAATCTTTAGTCTATACCTTCCAATAACGGTCTTTTATGGAACTCATTACCTCTAATTTTACCCATAGCGATATCAAGACCAAGCCGATTATGCGTTTTTACTTGAACACCATTATATGTAAAAATATATTCCATACCGCATAATGTTCTTCTGTATTCCAATATTATACCTAAGCTTGCCATATCTTCTTTAGCCTTTTTGAAAGTCATTGTTGAACCTCCTAAATCAATCTTTTACGCAAAGGATTTATGTAAGATGGACAATGCATCCTCTAAACCTTTTATATATTGCTCGTCTTTGTATTCTTCCTTTGCTTTCTCTATTAACTTATAGATTCTAGCAGATGCTTTTTCATAATTTTCATAGTTACTCATATTTAATTCTCCCTTCGCTAACTCAATCTTTTATATAGCAACCATCCAAGTCCATAACAAGCATAAATCATCAATATTAAAAATATATATCGTAACATAATGTCAAATGGAAAATTAAATTTTAGATTCTCCCAACGCTGTCTCATAAAATCACTCCCAAATCAATCATTACCCCAGCTACATTCCCGATGGGACTTGAATAATTCAAGAGAGACTAGGGGATACCATTTATTTTTAAATTCTTCTAACACCAAGCAACGCTCACCAACTACCTTTTTGACATAACATAAGATACCGTTAGGACTTTTGGCTATGTCGTGGGCTTCTATATGTGCTTTGGCTACTGGCTCACCAGCGTAGCCTTGACACTTGCTTATTTGCTTTTTACCGTAGCATCTGCCACCGTTACATATAAGCCTAGAACAATCTATACATTGATAACTACAATAAGTAGCTATGTACTTGCGTTTTGCTTCTTGGGTATAGCAATAGTTTTGTACTGCCTTTTCCTGAACTTTGGTTAATGACATATACTAAACCCCTTTCTTTAAGAGTCGCCACCGCCCATGAAGTAGGACGATGGCTAAAGAGTGTATATGAAGTTACAAAATATAGTAACTAGATAGCTTTAAACTCTAGGACATTGACACTTAAATAATTACCTAACTGGATATTGATATTAACCTCGTAAGGTTTAAGTTGTTGTAGCTTTTCTACGTCTGATTCACAGTCTTTGTCTAATCCTAATTTTACTTCTTGATATTCATCATCTAAAAAATATAAGTTTGTAATGTTGTATTCTTTACCAGTTTTTATACTTACTCCACTAAAATGTTCTTTTCTTAAAAACGTCATTTTTTGTTTTGTTTTCATAATCATAATCTCCTTTTCTTTTATATTATTTTCTATCTTGTATTTATTGTAATGCAATCTTACATGACATCACCACGACGTCTTTTTATAGATATGATTAGTTAGATATGTTATAATTAGATATTAAAATAATCCTTTTAGGTATAAAATCAAGGTGGGAAAGTATCATCTATATATAATATAGTCCATATGGACTTAAATGTCAATAGTTTTTAGTCCAAAAGGAATAAAAGAGGTGTTTTTTTGAATAATATAGGTATAAGAATTAAGGAATTAAGAAAAAAATTAGGAATGTCACAAGGCGAATTCGCTGAAAATATAGGCATAACACAAAGCAAGGTTAGCGCTATTGAAAAAATGAAAAACTATCCATCATTTGAAACACTAGTAGCCCTTAAGGACTTTTTAGGAACTTCTTATGATTGGTTAATTGAGGGGAAGGAAAACACGAAGGCTGAAATATCACCTGAATTGGATGAATTGCTTAAGTATTTTAATGAGCTACCAAACAATGAAAAATGGAAGATAATCGGACAAGTTGAATATATTGCAAAAGAGTATACAACAGAATAACGAAACGAGGGGTTAAAAGTATCAAAATTTAATCCCTTTTTTATTGTTAAAAGTAGGGGAGTAATAAAGAAATAATTATGAGAACGTTTGTTCGTATAATTTTGAGAATCGAAAGTACTACAATTCAAACATAGATTTAAAATACGACATTATCCGCATGAACCTTCTACGGATCAGAAGGCCGGGAGTTCGAATCTTCTTGCGCACGTTAAGAGTCCTTTTACTTGCAGTAATGTGGGTAGAGGGGTTTTTTATTGCGTAAATACTGGGTTTACGGGGTTTTTAGGGCATAATTAAAGGACTAATACATATATAGCACAAGTCCTTAATTTTCACCTAAAATCAGGTGTAGAAAGTTTCGTAAGATCTTTTGAAATAGACCTTATCTAGCCTATGAATGTTGTTTTTACCAGCCGATAAAAGAGTTGCTTAACCACATTGTGAGTTATGGCTTTAGGTTCTCGTCTCGGACGAAGTTAAATTATAAATTACCATTCTCTAAGTATTTTTTTGCTTCTTTTATTGCCTCTAATTCTCTTTGGTTTATGTATTCTTCATACTCATACTCTATCTCAAGAACTTTTATAGCCTTATCTATAGAATACCATTCCACTTGATATCCTTGTTCCAATTCATCTGGCATGAACTTAGGTTCTTGAATATCTCCGACTAATTTTGTAAGATAAAAATATGTTGTTTGCTTCATTTTTCTTTGTTCTAAGTTTTCAACGACTATCCCTAACTCACTAATAATTTCAACATTTGCGCCTGTTTCTTCTTTTAACTCTCGATACAAGGCTTCTTCCACATTTTCATTTGAATCCACACCACCACCTGGTAACATATGAAAATACATGTTTGTCAAATTCATTAGAATTATTTCTTTTTTATCATTTAAGACTATACCTGTAGCTCTATTTCTTTCTTCAAATTTACCATTTAATTCTTCTCCAAAAGTATTTAATTTTTTCATTTTCTTCTCCTCTTCAAACAATATCAATTACTAGTTTTTTACTGAATTAAAAGATCTAATATTATAACACATATCTTTGAACAAGCTATTATCTTTTTAGCCTTATTTACAAAGTACTTTTGTGCTACATATATTATAGAATAGATATAAAGAGAATACAACGAATAACGAAATGAACATTGATTCAATTGTATCCAATGCGTCTACCGAAAAAATAGAGTATGTAATGCACATCTGCTAATATCTTCATATTACCAATCCTTTTCATGAATTTAATAACCATCAATAAAAAGGTAATATTGTTTTAACTAGCGCATTTTTAATAATTCATTTTGAATTCCTTCTAGAACCCTTTTCTCAAACATTAAAATCAATGTGTAACCTTTGACATTTTTATTTTTTACTAATACCAAGAAATTTAACTATTGCTTTATTATTTGCATTTGGATTTAATTTGAATATTTGTTCTGTTACTCGATTAATCGCCTCTTGATGAGCTATCTCATCAGATAAAGCAAAAACTTCTTTTCCAAAGAAATCTTCTGTCCTGCAAAAAGTTGTAACAGGCTACCCATATTTTTCACCAGCTTTAGACAATTTATATTTTTGACCACTAATCGTAATAAACATTTTCATTTGCAACAGAGTTATTGCTGAAACAATTTTTGATTTTTGACTCTTATCCAATCCTAGGCTCATTTTAATTTCATATAATGATATGTTAGGCGTATCGTTAACTAAATCATAAATTTTTTTAGCAAGGTTACTGATTAAGCCATCATAATACATATCGTTAAAAGATTTATTTTCCCTACGAATTGCAATGAAATATGGATACCACTCCTTAGTAATCCATCCACCTTTATTAAAAAATAATTTACTATACGCTAAGTCATTACATTCAGTAATTCCACGTATTCGCCATATCCATGGGTCTGTTTCTGCATTCCCAGTATGAAATACCAGGTTATTTGAGAAGTAATCACATAGCGAAAAAATACCCTCATTATTGCTACCACCCATTGAAAATCCAACTTTTCTCAATGCTGAACAAAAAGAAGAAAATGAATCTATACTGTGTATTTGCATACTGATATCCTCCTTAGAGCTTATTAATTGGTTTAACTGCTTTCCATATATATCGCCATTGTTTTAATGCGAGATTACCATTAACTAAACTATTATTAATCTTAGTTTGAAGTTCTTCTTTGAATTGAGGTAATGTGTAATCCGGATTTCCTGGTATAGCAGAAATATATTTTATAAATTGTTCTTTATTTGGGAAATACATCATTGCTTGATCAAATTCCTCAATTTCTATATTAATGAAATTATTATTTTTCAATCTTTCTTTTACTTTTTCCATTTCTCCAGAGTGAATCCCAAATATTTTGCCTCCTGGTTGAAGAATTCTACTATGATTGATAATAGAGGTAGGTCCTCTTCTGACATAAATCAAATCAAATTGCTCATCTTCAAATGGCAATGGTTGCTCACTTTTAGTCCATGCATATACAAAGTCGACATGGTTTACGTTGCTTTCTTTCAATATAGACGATGCAATTTTAAGCAGTTCTTTGGAATTATCAAATCCAATAATATGCTTTGCGTATTTTCCCATCTTCATTGTAAATTCGCCATGTCCGCATCCAGCGTCTAAAACAGAATGACATTTCGGAAGCATTTTTATTAATCGATCTTCAAAAACATCTTCCCCAGATAACCCTTTGACAGTATAGATTGCATCCGTCTTGTAACCACAATTTCTTTTTGCTATCATGTCGTACCATTCCATCCCCATATTTTTCCCTCCATATGTCTTCTTTTTATAAATGCATGACATAATAGTATCAAATAATGTGTTCTGAAACAATAGAAAATAAAGAGCATATTATCAGGATATTGATATAAAGACATTAGCATAGGATAACTATAGAGAACCATAATAATATCCTTAATAATATAACTACAAAAAACACAATTATTAATTGACCTATAGTATTATTTTTGTTACAATAGAAAAGCTTTTTTAGAGAGAAGAAGGTGGATATCTAATCTAAAAAGAAAATTATCCACACTTGATAACAGTTATTAGATGGTTGTCAACAGATATTGTGAACAATTTAGGATTTTGTTCTAACATGTGTTGATAACTTTAGGATTTAATCATAGTTGAGTTAAATAAATGTAGTTGAGAGCCTTGGAAAGGCTATTTTTTATGCTCTTTTTTAGATAGATTAGATTTTAAGTATTTTTTTAGTACAGATGAATATAATTAATGTAGGTAGATGGAGACAAGATATAATCGTAGATGAATCCGCAGTTAATGACAAATATGTGCATAAGTTATTTACATAATCCCACAGATAGGAATGAACGTCATTAAAAAATGAGTAATAATTTAGTTTAATTTAATAGGTAAAGGG
>JMSU01000295.1_pt1 | contig 14576 bp, 8 predicted proteins | sample 179011 | NCBI WGS metagenome assembly JMSU01 (sample SAMN02769580, study PRJNA246767) | bioreactor metagenome | isolation source: Culture-1 Bioreactor ArsB derived from microbial biomass from the upper 2 cm... | place: Germany: Bremen | collected day 87 after inoculation
AAGGCTTTACTGGTTCAAAGTGTTGACGGATCTATTCGTCTGGTCGGTACTTCTCAGTCGATGGTTGATATTTCTGCTACTGGGATGATGGGGATTGTTCGTCCTATGAGCATTCAAGAGTTTGAGGCATTTCGTGAAATTGCTCCTGAATCTATAAAGCAGGAACAGGAGATTCTCGAACAGCGCGAGGATCTGGGGTCGGATGAAGCTGGTGAATATTTAGGTGATAGTGATTCGGGTGATGGAGAGGGAGAAGTGTTTGAGGCTGGTAGTTCAGAAGAAGCAGCCCAGTCTGTTTTAGAAAATGGAGTGGCAGGTTTTGAAGGGTTGAGTGGGGATATTGAAGTTGGTGGCTCAATGGGGTTTATGGGCGCGGAGGGAATGTTCGTCTTAGGCGTTGAGCCTGATGATGGCTTTTCAGGGCCTGTTGTTGATGATGGATTTGATGAAGGAATCGGTGACGGAGACTCGTTTCAGCAAGTTGTGCAGGATGTGGTGCTTTCAGATGATTTGCAGAATGAACCCTTGCAAGGGGGGGGGAGTGAATCTGGAGAGGAACCTGTCAGTCTTGCGGATGATACAACTGATGAAGATCTTCTTGATTTAATTGAAGAATCCGTAACTGAAGAGCCTGCTGAAGAAGCTCCTCCTGCTGATGAATCGCAAGTTGAAAATTCTTCAGATGGTCCGACTTTTGTTGAGGGAGCTGAGGCGGGCGAGTCATGGGTCGGGACCTCTCAAAGCGATTACTATGATGGTGGTGGCGGTAATGATGAAATTGACGGTCGGCCCGGCGATGATACTCTGCTTGGCGGTAGTGGTGATGATTCAATTGATGGTGGTAACGGCAAGGATACTATCTATGGCGGCACTGGGAATGACACGCTGATCGGCGGACAGGGTGATGATTATCTGGATGGTGGAGATGGTATTGATACCGTAGCATTCGGTAGTAGTAGTGCAGTCTATGTTTCATTATTAGCTGATACAAATGCAGGAAGTGTCGGTAAGGATGCTTTGTTCAACATAGAAAATATATTGGGTACTGGTGGTGGAGATGAGCTCTACGGTTGTAACGGAGATAATTTGATAGACGGTGGTGCCGGAGCTGATACTCTGGATGGACATGGAGGGAATGATACGATTTATGGAAATGGCGGAGGGGACACTCTTTCCGGTGGAGCTGGGGAAGATTTGTTTTATTATTCAAATGTCAGTGATGGTGGTGATACCGTAATTGATTTCAATTCCGAGGATGATGGGTTTAAGTTTAGCCGTACAGGTTTTGCTGTCAGTCATGGTTTTGCTGTTTCCGGTGTTGCTTATGATGGTTCAAATGTTGACTTGGATAATGATATTAACACCATAGTTGGTGATGCATATTTTGTCTTCGATAGCAATAGCCAACTCTGGTATGACAGCAATGGTGAAAATGCAGGGGGGAATACTCTCTTGGCAACTGTTCAAGGGCAAGCTGTTGTTAGTTCAGATATTGTTTTTGATGCAGCTGATGGGACTACTTAGGTTTTCTACTGAATGTACTACCGTTTGTTTGAGTGTTCAATTAATGCGTTGTTTGCTTTTTATGCTTCTATTTATATATTTGTATGTCAATTTTTGCATAATTTAATCGTCTTTATCTTTCTTTTTGTGTTATTGCTATGTTGCTTGCAGGTCTTATTATGTTACTATGAAGTAAAATTTACAGACGGGGTGTATTATGTCACCTGAAGCAAGCGATCTTAATTCAATAGGTGTGGTTCTCGTTTCTAACGGCGAAGTTTTTCTTAAGTCTGATTCCGGGCTAAGGCAGGTGGAATCAGGAGCTTCAGTTTATCCGGGTGAGGAACTTGTTACCGGGGCAGACAGTAATGCCGAGATTCGCTTTGTGGATGACACTTTGCTTTCACAGGGACCGGACTCAGTTATAGCTCTTAATGATTATATTTTTGACAGCAGCGATCCGTCTGCATCCTCCCTTTTCTTCAAGATGAGTCAAGGCACTTTCCGTATGGTGACAGGAAAGATTGCTGAACAGAATCCGGATCGTTTCCAGATAGGCTCTCCTTTGGCTACAATCGGTATTCGTGGAACCACCACAGTTCATGAAATCAGCCCTGGCGGTCAAGAAAAGCACGGTGTTGAAGAAATTCACAGCGGCAAGGCTTTGCTGGTGCAGTCTATAGACGGTGGAATCAGGGTTATTGATTCACCTCAGGCATTGGTTGATATCGCAGCATCCGGTCAGATGGGTACTGTGCGTGCTATGACTGTGCAGGAATTTAACAGTTTTCGTGAAATAGCTCCTTCTGCAATTAGACAGGAGCAGGAAATCCGTGAAGAGCAGCAGGAACAGGATGACCAGCAGGATGATCAGCAAACCGGACAGGACGGCGAAGGAGAAAATGGAGCTGGCGAAGCTGAAGGTGGTGAAACCGGGATTGAGCAAATTCCCGGTGAAGGTGTTCTAGATGCCGGAATAGGTGAATTGATTGATAGCGGACTGGAAGGAATTGAACTTGCCGGCGCGGTTAATGAATTTGTTCAGGGGCTTGCCGGAGAGATTTTTGAATCTTTGGCTCAAGGAGATATCGAGACCGCACTGCAAACTCTTGATAGGCTTGAAAATGTAACTTCCGAAGAAGATATTCTTGAGTTGCTCGAGACAACAAAGAAGACTGAGATCCCTCCTGAAGCCGAAGGACAGACCCAAACTTCCGGAGACGGAACAAATTGGATTCTGGGGACTTCCGGTGATGATACATGGTCCGGTACTGATTGGACTGATTACTACAAAGGTTTAGCCGGTAATGATATTATCAATGGCCTCTGCGGTAATGATGTACTTCAGGGTGATGAAGGGAATGATACTATTGAAGGCGGCAATGGAAGTGATTCGATTGACGGTGGAGATGGTATCGATTTTCTGTCTTTTGGGACCGAAACCTACTCACATGGCGCAGATGTCTACTTAGGTGATAATTCTGCAACTGTATCAGGTTGTGACGGAACAGATATTGATTCTCTTATCAACATTGAAGGCGTAATTGGCAGCAGTTGGGGAGATACTCTTTCCGGAAGTACCGGGAACAACACTTTGAATGGTGCAGCAGGCGATGATCTTATTAGTGGTATCGGCGGGAGCAATTTATTACAAGGTGGAACCGGGCTTGATGAGATTCATGGTGCAAGCGGAGCAGATACTTTATATGGAGGTTCTGGTGTTGATACCTTAACTGGCGGAGGCGGGGATGATATCTTTTACTACAGCACAACTGCCCCCAGTGAAGGTAATGATATTGTGACTGATTTTGAACATGATACAGAAAATGATATTTTCAAGTTCAGCAGCGATGGTGGATTTAACAGCTCATTCACATTTGAGACTGTAACTAATTATGACAGTTCCAGCCCGGGAGGTTCCGGGGCCTATTTTATTTATGAAACCAGCACGGGCAAGCTTTATTATGACAATGATGGTACTTCTGTAGGTGATGGATTGATTATTGCTACCGTGCAGGGTGATGCTGTTGTTAGCGCAGATATTAATGTGGCTTAGTTTGTAATGATTCTTGGTTTTATCTAGATTAACTTGATATCCCGCTTACACTTCTGTAGGCGGGATTATTTTTGCCGACTATCCGATTCCTCTTGCAAATTTTCTCCTTTTTTTATCAACTATATCTAATGACACCTGAAACAGGGCTGTATCACGGCCTCATTTAGTCTGAACCTGTAGCTCCAAAGGATGGGTGCCACATGAAAATTGATCGAATAGATGAAATTCTCGGTAAGATTGATGTCCTTGAAAAAGAACTTCGTGTTGAATTTCGCGATGTAACAAATGAATTTCTTTATACTGTTCAGGAAAAAAAAGTCCGTTTCAGCGAAGAGGTACGCACAGCTCACCGGGAATTTGCTGCTAAGTGGAGTGATTACGTTTATGATTCCGGCGTATGGGTTATCCTGACTATCCCGTTTATCTGGATGCCTCTTGTGCCAGCTCTTATGCTTGATGTTGCAACATGGCTGTATCAGTTGATGTGTTTTCCTGTTTATGGAATTCCCAGAGTAAAACGGCGTGACTATATCATAATGGACCGTCATACCCTTAAGTATCTTAACTTTTTAGAGAAGATAAATTGTTATTATTGTAGTTATTTTAACGGACTAATCGGTTTTGTGCGTGAAGTTGGAGCTCGGACAGAGCAATACTGGTGCCCGATCCGCCACGCAAGACCTGTAAAATCCGTACACAGCCGCTACCGCCATTTTTTCCCTTACGGAGATGCTGAAGGTTATCGTAAAGGGTTAAAACAAGTGCGGCAGGATTATGATGATGTGTAGCCTTTTGTACTGATAAAATTGATTAAAAAAGGGCCTGTTGCATATGCAAAGGCTCTTTTTAATTAATTTCTGGAACGAACTCTTAAATTACATCTTGGAGGATTCGTTTAAATCTGGTTGTTACACCACGTACAATCTTGCTTTGGCTGGTTACGTCTCCTCCGGCATATACAGCAACCTCCGCTTTTTCACGTACACGGTATGCAGTATAACCTGTATCTTCGCTATCTCTAATGATTTGTGTGTCACCGAATTCAATTATGTATTTACGTCTTTTTGCATGCTTATCAACCAGTCCTATGGTGACATCAGCTATCATGATGTATGTATCCTGTGTGGCATATTGTCCGACGATTGCTCCTATAGCTGCCCCTGAGGCGGCTCCCATTACAGCTGAGTCTGCATTTTGTCCCATTCGGCCGCCAAGGTAGCCTCCTCCCATGCCGCTAATGAGACTGACCTCTTCAGCAACATCATATGAAATCTGGCCGGAGTATCGAAGGTTGATATCTAAATGGATGCTGTATTTTCCGCGCTTGGTCAGCTTATATCCTTTTTCCCTGTATGCTCTTTCCAGAGTGGATTGCAGAGCTTTAAGGTTGACGGCAGGGTCTCCGGATGTGTTCCTGATAGTCAATTTTATGGTTGGATTATCAAATTGTGATGGGTCCAAAAGCATATTTCCGTGCATAAGTGAACCATACAGTAATCCCGTTTTTTGATCTCTGACCATTCCCATTCTTTGTTTTGAACGGCATCCAGATATACACAGTAAAGATAATATGATTACCAGCAGGGTGATTTTTATCATGCATATTTTTTTCATAAAAGGCTCCTATATGCGGTGCTTAATGCCGTATTGTTTTAGAAAATTGATGAGTTCTGAATAGTGAACTGCAAAGTTAAGATTTTCCGACTCAACAGCACCACATGAATTCACTCCAACAACTCTGTCTTTATAGAATAACGGTCCGCCTGAATTTCCCGGGTTGATCGCGGCGTCAGTTTGAATATAGCGTATCTTTTTATCTTTTGAATGGACGTGGTGGCTCCTGAGTTTTCTATAGGCGCTGAATATGCCTCTGGTTATAGTGAATTGATAACCACGCGGGTTGCCTATTGCGTCAAGAGTCACCCCGATGGGGATTGTCCTTTGATTATAAAAGCGCACGGGCTTTCCTCTGGTGCCGACTTTTATTAAGGCAAGGTCTCTAAATAGGTCTACAGCAATAACTTTCCCAAAGGTTTCCATTTTGTTGTGCATTTTCACTTCCGCAAAGTCGCTTCCGTCCACAACATGATGATTTGTCATAATAATATTGTTGGTTACGTAAAAACCGCTACCGCTTCCACCGTTAGGATTGAAAACCTGTACTACAGAATCAAACCGCGGGTCCTGCCCCTTATCTGAATCATATTTCGTAGCATAAAATTCTTTTAGAGCCTTATTGCGGTTGTTCATGATTCGTTTTTGAATCTGAGTTACGCGCCTATATTTTTTGTCTTTATCTTTATTATTCAGGTAATGGTTGAATAGTTCAGAAAGGCGTATATCAATCGGTTGTTTCTCCCAGTTTCTAACATCCTTGTCTGTCCTGAACCGATTTAAAATATTGAATTTATCGGGGTCGTCATCCTGAACCCCGTAAGCTACATGGAAATCCTGCTGCTGAACAATATCAAAGACATCTTCAAAGTAAGTTTTAGCTCTGCGATCAATAATGAAATATTGAACTGAAGCAATTTTAGCATCTTGTATTCTGAGAACCCTGTATAAATATTTGGCAAAAATAGGTTTCTCGATCATACGCGGTATGTTGGTGGCATTAGCTAAAATTGCATTATATTTATTTTCTTCTCGCTCAGCTTCGTTAGCGACAGGAATGCTTAAAGCTGTACCTATCAGCCCGAACATCATTCCCATATGTACTCGGTCATTCAGTTCTTCTCTTTTTAGTCGATGCTGTTCAAGCATCATTTGAGCTTTGTCGAATTCGTGGTTGTAGCTTTCTTTGTACCCGGTAATTATTTTACTGCGATATTTTTTTTCAGAACTTACTTTCCTGTCCAGTTTTGAAATGGTCTCGTTAATCAGGATAACAACATCGGCATCCTTTGCCGTTTTAGAGTCAAACATTCCCTTGGCTATCATCTGCTCAGTCTTAACGGGCAGGTCAACGTCAAAGGCTAATCCAAATTCAATACCGTGCTCTTTGAGCATACTTTTGCTGGTGACGCGTACAAAGGCGATTTTGCAGTCAGGTACTTCGGTGATGGGGAAACCAAGCTCTTTAGCTTCGCGCATGGCCTTAATTATTGTGCGCAGGGAAGGCTTTTTTTTACCGGAATTGCGGCGGAGAATATTGCGAAAATAGCGTCCTTCCATGGTGCGCAGGGTTTCCGGAGGTAGAATATGCCCATAGGTTTTGACCAGATAAGGAACCCCGTTGCCTGTTGCCTCGGCAATTGCGTTTTCGAGAAAAGCAGCTTGCGAATATAGAAAGTCTTCTTCGTCTAATGAAACAGGATAGAGGTCAAAGAAGTTCGGAGCGGTAAAGATAGAATAGGCTTTGAACTGAGCCGGAGCCCCCTCAGTAATGACTTTTATTTTGGCTGCATGGTTTGCTTTGAGCTTTTTAAATCCGGCAGGAATATCACTAAGAGTCATTAGAAGTTCACTTGATTCAACTTCATCGATAATGTCTTGTGCATTATTTAATTTTAAACGGATCAGTGTCCATTTTGCAGGTTTTGCCGGCCATCTTACAGAGGAAAGGTTTGTTGTAGCTGACTTGATTCTTGGCTCAAGCCTTAATTTAATTGAGGAAGTTATTTTTTCAAGTTTTGCGAGAGTTTGAGGATCCTCAATGAATTTTTCCTGATTATTGAGCCAGATTTTTTCGGCTTTGTTCAGGTCGTTGTTATCAACTGCTTTTTCAAAATCTTCAACCGGAGTAGAGGATGTTGCATATTCTTTTACGCTTGCCTTGATGGAGCGCATTGTCTTGCATCCGCTTACACTGAAAAGCAGAATTACCAATATAATCCCTAAGTTCTTGCTATTCATAAAATCCTCCCTCTGGTAGTGCATAACCGCACTTATAACCCCTGAGAGGGAGTATCATATACGTTGATGCTATATCAAGAGCATCTTAAGAAGAATTTATGTATCTTAAAGGAATGCTTTTTAATTAAAGGGGAGATTGTTGCTGACTCTCAAATTTATTTTGAATTGAGCATACGGTTGTGCAGTCTTGAAGCTTGCAGGCAAAAAGCTTCCAGCCGGGCTTCAATCAATTGTGGAAAAGGATTTCCGTCTGTTTCAATTGCAAGAAAGGGCAAGCGTGAATCTTTATCAAGAATAGATAAAGCTTTATCTCCGGCAGAAACTGTCCTGAATTTTTCGCTAAGAACGGATTCAGCTACCCGGGAAGGCATACAGCCGAATGGGCCGATGGAGATTACCCCGCAGGACGGTGACATGATTTCATGCAGGGAAGCGCCTACTGTGAGGATTGCTTCTCCGGTAAGTTGTTCGGAAATATAAGGTTTGGCAGTATTTACTATTTTTTTTACATCGGGACCGGGAAAGTGGAGGAGTCCGCTTGCTGAAAGAATTGAGCGGATTCGTTTTTCAAAGTAAGATTTAACGCCTTGAGTGATGATTGTACCTAATCCGCTTTTTCCTTCTATGTTGTTGCGGTTAAGCCAGTCAGTGTACTTCATCCATTCAAGAACCGGAGCAACACGTACAATGAAACCTTGCTCTGAGAGGCGTTCCGGTAGATTGCGTCGGGCCAGAGGATCATGGCGTACATATATTTCACCCAGCAGAGATATTACCGGATATTCATTAATTGGCTTTTTAAGCTCTATGACTGAAAGATCTCTGGCTGCTTTTTTCAGGGCTTTTGAAAATTCTTTCCAGCTTCCCATACCTTCAAGCATTTCAGACCGTACTTTCCAGAACAGCTCCAGAGCATTTTGTCTGTCCTTGGCGGCGGTTACTATGGTGGCATGAATGTCTTCCAATATGGAGCCGGCGACAATACCCTGCCACATTCCAAGTGTTACTTTTGTGGACAGTCCTCCGTACCCGTTAGTGGAACTGGGGGCGAAAATAGCCAGATCTGGTATCTCGAGGCGTTCGATCAAGTCGTTCATAAACACAGAGTATTGACCGAAGCGACAAGGCCCCTTGGCTTTGGGCATTAGAAACAGAGAGACTTTTGACTGATCTCGGTGCTCAAGATATTCCAGCAGCGCTCCGGTAGTCAGTTGCAGGGGCAGGCATTCTTTGCATGAAGAGTTGTTGCGGCCCTCTTTTAGAGCCTGTTCACTTGCATGAGGTAAGACCTTGTAGTTGATATTGTCCCTGCTCATGGACGCAGCAAGAAAATCAGTGCTTATCTCTCCTAAACTAGGGATAAGCAGGGTTACATCAGGATTATTAACCGCACGCCATTTGCCGTCAGAACCGGTTATTCCGGTTATTTCGTTATGAACTTCACAGCGGGCCTGAACAAAATTAGTGAGTTGAGGGATTTCTTTGTTATCAAGCTGCTTAAAACCTTGAACAATATCGAGAAAAGCTTCGATTCGTGTCTCAATACCTGCATCAGCCGTATGACTGTCCAGTTCTAAAGTCAGTGATGGTTTTTTCCCCATTACTTTACGAAAATGGCTAAGCAGGAATGAATCCGGTCCGCATGAAAAATTAGTTATAAAGGTTCCATAAAGTTGCGGGTGTTTTTCAGCAAAGGATGCTGAATCAATTATCTGTTCACCTGTTGCCCAGTACATGTTCAGCTCATGACCGCACTCTTCACTGCGGGGAAGCATATCACAGGGAATGATTGTTATACTGCGGGTAGCAAATTTAGCTGGGATTGATTTATTAGCCCATGAATTGAAAGCATTGTAGGGTCTGCCGAACAGGGCAATAGCCTCTTTGCTGGTGTTCTTTTCAAGGTCAGCAATGAACTCGTCTCCTTTGCTGCGGATGTCTGCAAAAAAGCGTTCCTGCTCATTTACAGCTTTTTCAAAGGCGTTAATCGCTTTGTTTACGTCTGCGCCAAGCTGCGCAGCTGTTTTCAATAAAGCACTGCGTATCTGGGAAATTCCTTCCTGCATGTGAATTACCGGAGTCAGTACATTCCTGTCCTCCAGTTCAGGAAAAGCGGAGCGCAGGTAGTACGGTTCTCCCTGTACCAGCACACAGGTGCAGGAACGGTCTCCGCTTTTTAGCGGCATGGAACGTAGATGAGGAAGAAAAATATAATCTGTCTTAAGTTGGAGCAGTTCACCCATGCTGCCGTGGGCCAATTCAACCGGGTGACAGAATGGTGCTCCTTTCTGCTCAATGGAGTTCTGGTCTACTGAATCAGGAATTCTGACTCCGAAACCCAGCCCATGAAAAAAGGCATTGAACAGCGGGAACCATGTGTTCATGAGCAATGAACGGTTCATGCCTATTACGGGCTGATCATCAGAAGGAGATTTTAGGTCGCGGAAAACCCTTTTTTCACGCCAGAGTACAAGATCTTCACCGGGAGTTGTTTTTTTCGAAATTTTGGAGTTGTCGTATCTGTTGCATATGCCGCCGAAGGGAAATGTTTTTCCTTCAACAACTATCCGCGTAATAGTGCAGCCAAGGTCACAGTCTCTTCCTCCACCATTACAGATAAAAGGAGGTTTGTAGCTCACTTCTCGTTCTGCTAACTTTGCCGGGTCAAAATGTCCTTTTTGGAGTAGACCTTGTTCTGTACGGTTGGCTGCTTCCAAAGCAACGCCGAATGCTCCGGTCAAACCGGGGTGAGGCGGTACGATGATGTTGTTTCCGGTAAGAGCCGCCATGGCAACGGGAACCGCTTTATTATAGCAGACTCCTCCTTGCATGAAAATTTTGTTGCCGACTGTGCGGTTGCCTTTAACCCTATTTGAGTAGTTGATGCATATTGAGTAAACCAGTCCGGCAATCATATCCTCAAGGGGCACGCCGTCCTGTGCAGCAAGTTTAAGATCTGAACCGATGAAGGCCGCGCATTGGTCATTGAAGTTTGGCGGATTTTTGCCTTTGAAAGCTACTCCTGCAATATCAGTTACATCAATGCCTAATGTTTCTTTTGCACTTTCTTCCAGAAAAGAACCGGTTCCGGCGCTGCAGGCTTCATTCATGGCATAATCGCAGGGCACAGCATTCTTTAGCCATGTATATTTTGCATCCTGACCGCCAATCTCGAAAATTGTATCAACATCAGGATCGTAATGTACCGCAGCGGTTGCGTGAGCGGTTATCTCGTTAATGATACCACCTGTTTCTGCATGCAGTCCGGCAATATTGCGTCCTGAGCCTGTAACCCCCATTACACTGGCTGCGGTCCCGTCTGGAACCTGCATAGCGAGCTCTCTGTATACCCGGCGCGAAGCTCCTATGGGGTCGCCATCTGTCCGAAGATAACATGAGGCTACGATTTGCAGGTTCTCCAGATCAACAAGCACGCCTTTAGTTGTTGTTGATCCTACATCAAGCCCTAAAGCCAATTTATTTCCGACAATTAATTCAGCCTGATCACTTTCATGGAATTGAACTAAGCCTTCATAATCCTTAAGTGGGGGGAGGAATGTGAATCCGGTATCACCTTTGCGGATTAAACAATCAAAATTTGAATCGGCAGTTTTTCCATGTTCTATGGCCCAAAGCCCTGCTCCAAGTGCTTCAAAACAGTTGCCGTATTCTGGAATATTCAGGTCGTAGATTTCTTTTTTAAGTTCACTGACCATGAATTTATTGAGTGAACAATTACCGATAAGCGCAACCTTCTTAGAAGGCAGCTTACGCAGCAGTTCTACACATTTACCTGCCATCATGCGGGCCAGACCAGCTACAACGGCCTCTTTTTCGACACCTTTATTGAGGGCGTGGGTGCAATCACTCTTGCAAAAAACAGAACAGCGTCCTGAAACTTTATAGGCAGCGATGGTTTCATCCATATTTTCCATGCTTTTTAAATCAAGCCCCATGCGTCCAAGTTGCTGGACAAGAAATTCTCCTGTGCCTGAAGCACATTTATTGCCGGTATGTACGGTCTCCACTTTTCCATCAGCATCAAGGAGGTAAGCCATAAAAGTTTCCCCGCCTACGCTGAGCAAGGTGCGGTATCCCTTGGCTGCAAGAGCATTGAACTTAAGTGCAGTTTCAATAGCCTGAGGCTCTGAAATAGTTGGCAGGGCAAGAAGGTGTCTGAATTTACGTCCGGTAACAGCAATACGGGTTTTGTCGATGGGACCGATTTCTTTGAGAGCATTTAAAACAGCTCCAGCCGGATCTCCCTCATGACTTTTTGTGATTGTTTTCAGAATGTCAGTTTTATCGCCATTGGTAGCGAGGAGGACCAGACTGATAGTGGAGGCTCCGGCACAGATACCCAGTGATTTTTTCATATGGCTAATTGGTGAAACTTGTGTGTTCTGATGCGGGTAATTTGATTTCAAAAACTTTATCCCAGAATTTTCCAGTTACGAATAAACGTTTACGGTTTTGATCCCAGGCAATGCCGTTTGCTGCTTCGGCTTCCGGTCCGGCTAAAGGGCGCAGGCTGGAAATATCTATCCACAGCCGGACGTTTCCACTTGCGGGGTCAATTACTGCTATGCGGTCTTGCTGCCAGATATTGCAGTAGATAAGTCCATTAATGTACTCCAGTTCATTAATTCTGTGAATTCTGGTAACTCCGTCTACTACCTGAATTTTGCTTATTCTGGCAAAGTCGTATGGGTCGCGAAGGGTTATATTTGATGAACCGTCACTTTGATATATGAACTGTCCGTCCGTTGTCAGCCCCCAGCCTTGTCCTTTGTATTTGAAGACGCCTTTGCGGGCAAGTGATCTGGCATCGTAAACATAACATTTACCTGAACGCCATGTGAGTTGGTATAATTTATCTTTCCAGTAACATATCCCTTCACCAAAAAGCTTACTACTGATTTTTATATCAGTTCTGACCAGCCCGGTTTCAGGTTCGACTTTACGTAAAGAGGATCGGCCATGTTTTCCGGTACTCTCGTAGAAATAGCCGTTATGATACAAAAATCCTTGTGTAAACGCCTTAATATCATGTGGAAAATGTTTTAATAATTCACATTTTATTACTGGAGCCGTCAATGAATTGCGGGCATAGCTTTTTGCAGCAAAAAGATGCAATATAAGTGTAATAGCTATAAAAAAGTATATTGAGCGTTGTTTTACCATCGGATGGGACCCTAGCGGATTTTGTTGTGAAGTTCCAGATAGAATGAGTTCTTATAAATTGGAGCAGAACCTATACAAAATTCTGAAACCAGCCGATCCTGTAGATATAAAATGGCAACGTAAAATTTTAATCTGATCAATTCTTTTGGCATTCTTAAATCCTTTTTCAACAGGGTTTAAGGCCCTCGGCAAGTGGGGCTAAAAACCAGAGGGCCTCCGGAGGTTTCTTAACATGACCGCGGAATCTACTTTTTTCCAATACCAACCTTCGTCAGATAAAGGTAAAAGTGATGATGCCAAACTCGTCACTGTTGTTTCGTTGCGCTCCGAGGCTGATAAGAAGGAGGGTAAAAAATATTGGCTGGCGACTAAGCAGGACGGCGACCTCTTTGAATTGCAGGAGTTAAATGAGAACAATGTTCCGTCCGGTACATCAGTGCCAGTAACTGCAGATGATTTTGCATCAGAGTATACTCTTGAACTAAATTATTGGCAGCAACTAGTTCGTCCCGCCATGGAAGGGCTGGATCATTCGCTTGAAAGGGGAGAGAGTCATCGTGAACAGGGTGAACTGTACAGCGCGGAAATGGAATATATTGATGCGCTGGATGTTGATGAGGGAAATGTCCGTGCAACTTTCGGGTTGGGACTGACCTACCTTGAAAAAGGAGACGCTGAAAAGGCGCAGGAAGTTTTTGCAAAGGTTTTACATCTTGATTCAGCTTTTACCGCTAAGCACAAACATATGTTCAATGATTTCGGTATATCTATGCGCAAAAGCGGCATGTATCGTGAGGCTTTGCAATACTATAACCGAGGTGTCGATCTCGACAGTGAGGATGAAAATCTGTTCTTCAATATTGCCAGAACTCATTTTGAGGCCGGGGATTGGGAAAATTGTTTTCGCTATCTGACCATGTGCCTTGAAAAGAATAGGGGTATTGAAGAGGCTCGTAAGTTTTGTTCTTACCTGATCAAAAAGAGTACTTCTGACAAGAGCATGCTCAGGGAAATAGGTGCATCCGGAAACGGCAGTACCCTGCGTAGTGATATATTGAATCTGCTACGAAAAATGCAGATAGCTGCCGGAGTGGAACTTGACGATGCTATTGAAAAAACTCATGAAATACGGGACCGCATGATCGCTCTTGAAGAGGAGGATATGCAGGTGAAAGAAATCGAAAAAGATCTTTATGATCTTGATGGCCTTTAATTAAGGCAGTTTCATCAGGTTTTCCCGTGCTCCGATCATTATCAGCGCATCATTCTTCCCTAGAGGTTCTGTCGCTTTGGGAACAAAATTGAGCTCCTCAGAACCATTTTTTCTGATGGCAATAACCTGAACCTTATAATTATTGGTAAGGTTTAGATCTATCAGAGTTTTTCCTGCCCAGTCTTCTGCTTTTCTTTCTTTGATTAAAATATCGTGCCCCATTGACAGATATTCTACCATGCCCGGAGTGGATAGTTTGTGCGCTAACTGCTTAGCGGCAAAGTGTTCCGGGAAAACAACAAAATCAACGCCCATTTTACTCAGCACTTTTTTATGGGCCGCGCTGATAGCTTTGACCCATATTTTATTAACGCCGATTTCCTGTAAATTCAGAACGACCAGAATACTGGCCTCCATAGAATCACCTGTGGAAACCACCACGTAATTAAAATCTTGAAAACTAAGTTGTTCCAAAGTCTGCTGGTCTGTGCCATCAGCTTGAAACACCTGAGCAAGGTAAGGTTTTGCTGCCTTAACCCGTTCTTCACAGGTGTCCACACCCGTTACATTATGGCCGAGTTTGCGCAGGTTGATCGCTAGCTCCAGACCGAATTTGCCAAGTCCGATAACACCTACTTCTATTTTTTCTGACATATTTTTTTCTCCGTAATGTTTACCCTAAAGGTAGATCGTCTTCGGGTAAACGATACCGGGGTTCTTTTTGCCAGCTGTTGATGGCGGTTAATAGCCATACAGGTCCGAGTC
>JMSU01000296.1_pt1 | contig 14472 bp, 15 predicted proteins | sample 179011 | NCBI WGS metagenome assembly JMSU01 (sample SAMN02769580, study PRJNA246767) | bioreactor metagenome | isolation source: Culture-1 Bioreactor ArsB derived from microbial biomass from the upper 2 cm... | place: Germany: Bremen | collected day 87 after inoculation
GACGGTCGCTACGAAAAGCTCTACAATAAATGGTTTGAAAGCACCGCATGGCGCAAAAATATCCAGTAGCAGCTTAAATGCTTGAAATTATCCCTGAGGGGCGGACTTTCCGCCCCTTTTGGTTTTTTCAATAAACGTAAATTTTTAAAATCGGCTTAATATTATGAGTGGAACATCACTAAGAGCTCCCGGCAAAGGCCGGAACTATGAACTTTTCTGGAAGTCAGTCTTTTATGTCGGTCTGATTACGGCTGTTTTCGGCCTCTATTGGGCAACACAACAGGTTGACTACGTCTGGCGATGGGAGCGAATTCCAAACTATTTCTATTACGAAGACGAAATCGATATTACTACGCAAATAGAAGGACACGTCTCCTCTATTAAAGAAAATGGTAAGTCGGCTCTCATCCTCGTAAAGGGTGAAGACAACGAATCTGAGCAGTATGAAGTTCCGGTTTCCGGAATACGGGTTTACGAAGACGATACGGTTTTCGCAGGTGACACTCTTGGAATTGAAAAAGAGTGGAAAATGGGGGTCATTCTCGAAGGTCTCCTTGTAACCCTGCAAGTCAGTGCCATTGCAATTGTTTTCGGCATTGCGCTTGGACTTTTTACCGGTCTGGCCCGAATATCACAAAATCCGGCACTGCGCCTAAGTGCCATCACGTATATTGAGCTAATCCGAGGTACTCCCCTTCTGGTCCAAATGTTCATATGGTATTTTGTACTTGGAACTCTCATAAACAATCTGCTTTCCAAACACGATATCATGCAGATTCCTCCTCTGTGGTTTGGTGTTGCATCCCTTGCAATTTTCGCAGGCGCCTATGTTGCGGAAATTGTTCGCGCCGGGATTCAATCAGTGCACAGAGGACAGATGGAAGCCGCACGCTCTCTTGGTATGTCCAAGTACCACGCCATGAAAAACATTATCCTGCCGCAGGCATTCAGGAGAATTCTTCCTCCATTGGCAGGACAGTTTATTAGCATGATTAAAGACTCCTCGCTGCTCGGAGTTATCGCCATCAGAGAACTTACAAAAGCAACCCGCGAGGCTGTATCTACCAGCCTGCAACCTTTTGAATTCTGGTTTATGTGTGCGATACTTTATCTGGTACTGACTTTTGCCTTCTCAATGTTCGTTCAATACCTTGAGAAAAGAATGGTGCAAAGATAATGATAGAAGTTAAAAATATATACAAAACATTTTATGTGCCGCATGAAGTTCAGGCTCTTTCCGACGTATCTCATACCGTTGAGAAAGGAGAAGTAGTCGTTGTTGTCGGTCCTTCAGGATCTGGCAAGTCAACTTTCCTACGCTGTCTGAACAGGCTTGAATATGCTGACTCCGGTCATATCTATATTGATGGGGTTGATATCCTCTCCCCTAAAACAGATATCAACAAAATCAGGGAAGAAGTAGGGATGGTATTCCAGTCATTCAACCTTTTTCCACATAAAACTGTGCTTGAAAATCTGACAATTGCTCAAACTGTTGTTCGTAAAAGAAGCAAAAAAGAAGCTGGTGAGATTGCGATGGAACTGCTTAAAAAAGTTGGCATCCATGACAAAGCCGGTGTTTTCCCCAATCAGCTTTCCGGTGGTCAGCAACAACGTGTAGCTATTGCCCGTTCTCTGGCAATGGAACCTAAAGTGCTGCTTTTTGATGAACCGACCTCAGCCCTCGACCCGGAAATGGTCGGAGAAGTACTCGATGTAATGAAAACCGTTGCAAAAGAAGGTATGACTATGGTTGTCGTTACCCACGAAATGGGTTTCGCCCGTGAAGTCGCTGACGAGGTTATTTTCATGGACCAAGGCATGCTCATTGAAAAAGGGACCCCGGAACACTTCTTCACCAACCCCGAATCTGACAGGACCAAGCTATTCCTTAGTCAGATTTTATAGAGTCAGTGCGTTGAGAGTGAAAATTTAACTATTTTAAGCCTTCTCTTAAAGCTGAAAAAATAAAAGGGCCGTTCTGTTTTCCCCAGAACGGCCCTTTTATTTAAAATTTAGAAAATTTATTTATCTACTTCAACGTCTTTTTTATCCTTAACATTTTTCATGGTAAGGCCGGCAACGCAACCAACCAGCATTCCCAGTAAAAGGGCACGCTGGATATCCATAAAAAACCAACCCGCAATAGCACCTATTGAACCACCCACTAGAATTCCCCGGGCCATACATTCCAAGAGCCTTTCGAAATTCTTATCAACTTTATTCTCACCCATTTTACACCTTCTTACCTTCAATCAGATCTTCCAATTGATCAATCTGCTCTTCCGACATATTTAAAAATTTAACACCGATTCCCGGGGTTGAATCAGTCTTTCCCCATGGAACTACCCGCTTAACCTGTGCTTTGATCGGAGTTCTGTCAGACAATTCTTTGAATACAGCCCAAAACAAATCATCTTTCTTCCATCTCGCCACAGAATAAAAAAATGCCCCTTCAGATGAAAAATTAATGGTCACACTTTTTTCAACTAGTGCGGTAGGAGAATTAAGATCACGGTTTAAAAGGACATTAAGAACCTTAGTGCCTCTTTTAGTTCCTTTGAGGGACCGAGGAACAAACTTAGAACAATTATCCCGCAAAAATTCTTCTAAACTATTTCCAAGTCCGGAATACTTGCCGGTAGGAATGCACCTGATGCCATTAGAAGCTTTGAAACTAAGCCTGAGCACAGGAAAATTATCAATTAACAAATTAGCTTCAGCCTTATCAGCGGCGCTGGATCTTAGCAAGGTGGCTACATCTACGAGAAAACCATTATAGCGAGTTTTTCCATGCTTTTCGTATGCTTCGAGAATAGAATCCACAACATCAACATGTACATTAAAACGTTCTATCGCTTTAATGTACTCTTTTCTACTTTCGCTTGAAGCAGCTATAAGTATTACCTTGATACCTTCCACCCAAAGACCTCTCAAAGATAAAATCATCACTTGGCTAACGCCAGATATCAATATATACTGTTAAAATAAATAAAAAACATCATTATTAACTGTCTCATTGTAAAACCATATCTTTCAACCCCACCTCAACCCATGATTTCCTTGCTAATTCAAATTTAATCTAGCATAAAACTTAAATAACATTAACCTCAATCGGAATAATTTGCACATGGAAGAAGCTCCCAAAGTACTGACTATCGATGACGATGAAAGCGTCAGGCTCTCCATAGCCCACTATCTTGAAGACAGCGGTTATGAAGTATTACAGGCTAGTAATGGATCAGAAGGCTTGGATATTTTCAGAGCAGAGGAGCCGGAAGTTGTTCTTTTAGACCTACGTATGCCCGAAATGGACGGTCTTTCAGTGCTTAAAACTCTCGGACAGGAATCTCCTCAAACTCCTGTAATAGTTGTTTCAGGAACGGGGTCATTTGAAGATGTAATCGCAACTGTCAGGCTGGGATCATGGGATTATATTCCTAAACCCATTACTGACCTTACTGATCTTGAAAATGCCATTATCCGAACCCGTGAGAGAGTCAGACTATTGGTTGAGAACGAAAGATATAAAGAAGAACTTGAAAGAAAAATCCTCAAAAGAACAAATGAATTACAAAGAATGAATAAGATTCTCTCCGAAGAGATAACAGCTCGTAAAAAATCTGAAAAAATGGTAAGAGCTTCTCTGGCTGAAAAAGAGGTGATGCTAAAAGAAATTCATCACAGGGTTAAAAATAACCTGCAAATCATCTCCAGTCTTTTAAGTCTGCAAAGCGGCTATACAGATGATATAGAAGCAGGCAATCTGCTACGCGAATGCCAACATAGGGTTCGCTCAATGTCCATGCTCCACGAAAAACTCTACCGTTCCGAGGACCTGTCACGCATAAATATGAGCGAATATGCTCTAACTCTGATAAATTTCCTGCTGCGGTCATACTCTGTGGATGGTAAAATCGAGCCAATATTTGATATTAATGATATACATCTTAGTATCGATTCTGCAATTCCCTGTGGATTGATCATTAATGAGCTTGTGTCCAACGCTCTACGCCATGCCTACCCAGACAACCATGCAGGAACGTTAAGTATTTCAATGCATAAAACCAACGGCGATATCAAGCTTGAAGTTTCGGATGACGGTATCGGCATGCCTGAAGAATACACGATAGGATGCACTAAAACACTAGGCATGACTTTAGTAGAGACTTTAGCTCAACAACTGAGTGGTCAGGTTAAGTTTTTTAACAACTGCGGGGCAACAATCCAAATAACTTTCCCCGGCTAAACTCATACTTGCTAGAATTTGAAAGGCGGTGTAGCTTCCTACGCGTGATCCTTTCAATAGAACCACATCATAATAAGGAAGAAAAATGGAACTTAGCTTTAATCAAATCGATGAAATAACTGTCGTCAAAATCGACTCCCAGGAACTGAACCATGTTGTAAGCCATGACTTTCAGCGCCAGATTGCTCCTATTTTTGATGAGAAAAAATTCAATATAGCTCTCGATATGGGTAATGTGGACTTCATGGACAGTATGGGTATCGGAACTCTTATCACTCTGCGTAATAAACTGATGAAAGAAAAAGGCTGTATAGCCATGTTCAATATCAGTGACAGGGTTAAAAAAATTATTGATATAGCCGCACTGCATAAAGTTTTCGAACTTTACGAAAACGAAGCAGATGCAGTAGATGGTCTTAAACAGCAGATGCTGGCTTAGATTGCAATACTGAAAAACCGGGCAAGCATTTTTGCTTTGCCCGGTTTTTATTTTTTCTGCCTCAAACAAATTCACCGACATCATGACAAAACCACAATCTCTACTCTCTGCTGCCGTCAACACAGTAAAAGACGCCGTCCGTATTTCCCTGGATCTTTTTAAAATCATGATCCCAGTCGTCATTGCTGTAAAAATTTTGCAGGAACTGAACTTAATAAGTTATCTTGCTGCCCCGCTGGCTCCGGTTATGAAACTTGTCGGATTACCCGGAGAGATGGGACTTGTATGGGCTACAGCTCTCATAAACAATATATACAGCGGACTCATTGTTTTCTTAAGCCTAGTTCAAGACCAGCCTCTTAATGCAGCACAGGCGACTGTTCTGGGGACCATGATTCTTGTGGCCCACTCTATGCCTGTTGAACTGCGTGTTGTGCAAAGCTCAGGACCCAAGCTTATTTTTCAATTACTTATTCGACTGGGCGGAGCATTCCTTATCGGGCTGATACTACACCTTGCCTACGACAACTTTGATTTTCTTCAAAATCCGGCCAATATAATTCTCACCCCGGACAATGCTGCAACAGATAAAACTATTATTGAGTGGGCTCTCGGCGAAATCAAGAACCTGATTTCCATCTTCGGTATAATTCTATCTCTACTCACCATCATGAAAATTCTGGCAAAGATCAGAGTTCTTGATGCTATGGACTTCTTACTACGTCCACTGCTGACTCTCATGGGGATAGGCTCCAAAGCCTCAGCACTTACCGTTGTAGGCCTGACCATGGGGCTTTCTTACGGCGGTGGTATGATTATCCATGAAACTAAATCAGGGCGCATAGACAAGAGAGATGTATTTTATTCTCTCACACTCATGAGTCTTTGCCACAGTTTAGTCGAAGATACTCTGCTACTTATGATGATTGGTGGACATATTTCCGGACTTTTATGGGGAAGACTTATCTTTTCCATCATCATAGTTGCCATACTTGTGCAGCTTACTAAAATAATTCCGGAGTCATTCTCCGATAAATATTTGTGGGGACTCCCCAAAAATCTTAATACCGAAAAAGGATAGAAATCATGATCGTTACAACAGTAAATACCGAAAATGCCCCTGCGGCAATCGGTCCGTATTCACAGGCAACAATATATAATGGACAGGCATACATCAGTGGCCAGCTCGGCCTTGTTCCTGCAACGGGCGAGTTTGTTGCTGATGACGTTGAAGCACAAACCCGTCAGGCACTTGAAAACCTCAAAGCAATTCTTGAAGCCTGTGGATCTTGTCTCAACAAAGTAATTGCTGTTGACGTATTTCTGGCCGACATGAAAGACTTTGCAAAAGTTAACGCAGTCTACGCTGAATTCTTCTCCAATCACAAACCTGCACGCGCAGCCATAGAAGTTAGTGCACTCCCCAAAGGGGGCCTAGTTGAAATTAAATGCACTTCCGCCATCTCCTAATACGCAATTCCCTGCTTGGATAAAAATCAACCAACCAGGATGAATGATTCTCTATAAGATCATCAGTTGAGATATTTTTTAAAAAGAAAGATAGTGTCGAAAAAGCGACACTATCTTTCTTTTTAAATTTACAGCAAATGTTCTAAATTTAAAAAAACACTAATTTTAGGCAGTTAAAAATGCAACTCAAAAATTGGCATACTATCTGCTTAAATGATTATAAGACGAAATAAAAAGAACAGACTAAACAAAATACAAATTAAGGCGCAAGCCACTAACATAAGAGTCGTTCTTCACCCCGTCTTTATAAAAAATGCTCTGGACCGATAGGCGAGTGCAGGAACCGGTAGAAACGAACAGCTTAGAAAAAATAAATTTAAAAAAGCGATTCTGCCTCCCTCCCGCGATTGATCCGGACATTTTTTATGTTTTCCACCACTAATTGTTTCCCAAAAAAAATAATGATTTTGATCCACAGCAAAATCAAACATTGCCCTGAGTAAATTCTCCTGCTATCGATTCCAACCATGAAGCAGGAAAAATTTACAAACCCTTTCAGTATAGTACTTTTCGAACCTGAGATTCCACCAAATACAGGAAATATCGCCCGTCTCTGTGCGGGGACAGATACGCCGCTACATCTCATCGAACCTCTAGGTTTTTCCATATCAGATAAACATCTCAAACGCGCGGGGCTCGATTACTGGCCCAGCGTGAAGCTGTCTGTATGGAAAAGCTGGGAGGAATTCAAAGAAAATGTAGAAATAGGCCGACTGGTTACTACCAGCGCAAAACGTGGCGACTCTCTTTTCAAATTTAAATTTATGCCCGGAGACTGTTTAGTGTTAGGCCCGGAAACACGAGGTTTACCGGACTGGATGTTTGATGAATTCAGGCATGCTGTAAATATCCCAACGACTGACAATGTAAGAAGCCTGAATCTTTCCACGTCTGCCGGCATTCTTTTATACCAAGCATTATCATGCCTTGATACAGAGGTTGAATTCAAATAATTTTCAGCAGGTTAAGCTTTTATTTTTCTTAACTCTGTTCTTAAAATTTCTTTCCTGAAAGATAACCAATAATATATTCCAAACCATATAATTGCACATTGCATTTTCTTGCATAACTTAAACTCAGGCGGTATGTTTCCGCCCGTAAGCAAATTTATTCTGGAGATTTTTTATGCGACTTCTTATTACCGGCGGCTGTGGTTTTATCGGGACAAACTTTGTTTATCTCATGCAGAAGAGACATCCTGATTGGAAAATTTTCAACCTTGATAAGCTGACATATGCCGGAAACCGCAAAAATCTTATAGCTCTCGAGCAGGATGACACATCCAGATACACTTTTATTCACGGTGATATCTGTGATAAAGATTTTGTCACTTCAGTTCTGCATGATTATAAAATTGACGCAGTGGTTAACTTTGCAGCAGAATCTCATGTAGACCGTTCCATAAGCGACCCGGCACCCTTCCTGACGACCAATACTCTCGGGGCTCAAAACCTCATGGAATGTGCACGCAACGCAAGAATTGAAAAATTTGTCCATGTTTCCACTGATGAAGTATACGGAACTCTGGGACTTGATGACCCTGCCTTTACTGAAGAGAACCCGCTGGAACCCAATAGCCCATACTCTGCTTCAAAAGCCGGAGCTGACCTAATGGCCAGAGCCTACTTTGAAACCTACAAATTTCCTGTTTCCATCACCAGATGTTCCAATAACTACGGGCCATACCAGTTCCCGGAAAAACTTATCCCACTGATGTTCATCAAAGCAACTTCTGGTGAGCAGCTTCCTATATATGGTGATGGTTCTAATATTCGCGATTGGATTTATGTTGATGACCACTGTACTGGAGTTGAACTGACTCTTCTTAAAGGGCGTCCGGGCCAAGCATATAATTTCGGCGGTGCCGCTGAAAAGACAAATCTTGAGCTGGTAAAAGAACTTTTAACAATTCTTGAAAAAGATGAATCTCTCATAACTTATGTCAAAGACCGGCCGGGTCATGACATGCGATACGCAATGGATTACGCACTAGCGGAAAAAGAACTGGGTTTTGCTCCGGCGACAACTTTTGAGCAAGGTATTCGTAAGACCATCGAATGGTATCAAAAGAATGCTCAGTGGCTTGAAGAAGTCAGAAGCGGAGCCTACCGCGAGTTCATGGACCATTGGTATGGAGAACGAAAATGATTGATTTGACAGGTAAAAAAGCAATAATCCTCGGCGGGAAAACAGGACTGCTCGGGCAGCCCCTGACTGAAAAATTGCAGGAACAGAAAATTACGACAATTCCATTGTCCCGCAATGACTTTGATCCGCTCAACGAAAAATCCCTGACAGCACTACTGGAAAGGGAAGAGCCGGATCTGATCTTCAATACCATAGCCTATACCATGGTGGATCAGGCCGAAGACGAGGAAAATAATGCTCACCTGCTCAACACAACATTTCCAGCGACTCTCGGCAGACTTGCGAAAACATATAATTGCAAACTGATCCACTTCAGTACCGACTTTGTTTTTGATGGCAAAAGCGACTCACCATACACAGAGGAAGACAAGACTAATCCTCAGTCTGTATATGGAGAAACCAAGCTTGCCGGTGAAGATCAATTACACGAACAGGGCTACGAGAATATTCTAATTATTCGGACAGCATGGCTGTTTGGTCCACACAAAACAAATTTTGTTCACAAGATCCTGAACTTGGCACGGGAGCGTGAAAGCCTGACCATTGTTCACGATCAAAGCGGCTCTCCCACCTATACTCCCGACCTAGCGGAGTATACAATTGAGCTGCTCAAAAATAAAGCCACCGGAATTTTCAACGTAGTAAATTCCGGTAAGGCAAGCTGGTGCGAACTGGCCACAGAAGCCATCAACTGTTCAGCCATTAATTGCCGCGTAGACCCTGTCCCCACAAGCGCTTATCCCACCAAGGCAACAAGACCGCCCTACTCTGTTCTGGACACTTCAAAAATGACTGAACTAACCGGAATAATTCCGCGCCCGTGGGTACAAGCACTTCGGGATTACATCTACAATGATCTGAAAAACCATCTTGAAGAGTAGTCTCAAAGTATAAAACATGAAAAAAATATCCCCTGAATCAGTTCGGGACTCTATCCAGTTTGCAATGACACTTTTCTGCATCTGGGTCGGATACCGCTTTTATCAGTTCTATGACTTTATGATTGGAAAATCCGATGTTGCGGTCACGAAACCCGGCGCAGTTGAAGGGTTTCTTCCAATCAGCTCTCTCCTTTCCCTCAAAAAACTTGTCACCAAAGGTGTCTTTGATGAAGTTCACCCCGCAGGGCTGACCATATTCATTGCTGTGATAATAATGTGCCTTATCATGCGTAAAGGCTTTTGCGGATATCTCTGCCCTGTTGGATTTATTCACAACCTGCTCAACAAAATAGGCCGCAAACTTAATAAAACGATCACCATCAAAGGCAAGCTGGAATTAGGACTTCTCATCCCTAAATACATTGCCATGACGTTTTTCGTATACACCGTCTTTGTAAAGATGGGCGGACGTGAACTTGATGCGTTCATCCATTCACCTTACAATTATACTGCTGAAGCCAAGATGATGCTCTTTTTCTCTAATTTAAGCCTCACAGCCGCTTTAATCATCGGAGCACTCATAATCCTGGGTATAATAATCCCATACTTCTGGTGCCGTTTTTTATGTCCGTACGGGGCTCTTCTCGGTATAGTATCAAAAGCATCTCCAATTGCCATAAAACGGAACACCGAGACATGTGTAAGTTGTGGTAAATGCAATAAAGCGTGCCCCGGAGGAATCGAAGTCGATATCAAGGAAACCATCAACTCTGCTGAATGCGTAGGCTGCACTCAGTGCATAAACGCATGCCCTGTTGAAGGATGTATAACTGTAACAGATAGACTGAGCCGCATAAAACTGCCGTGGTACACAATCGCGATCGGTTCGATATTTATACTGCTCATCTATTACTTCGCAGCAAAAATTACCAACCACTGGGACTCCCCATATCCTCCTGAAATGCTACGTAATTATTATATGCAACTGGTAAGATAAATAAACTTCAATCGAATTATGTAAGAAAGCGGGAAAGAGTCTACACAGCTCTTCCCGCTTTTTTTTGTTCACAACTAGCACTCATCAGATAAAAAGTTTATATTAATAAAATAGTATAAAATACCATTTGAAATGGAGGGTCTTATGTCTATTAAAACAATCTTGTGGCCGACGGATTTATCGCGCTATTCACGGGAAGCAATAGACGATGTGGTATCGTTATCAAACAAATATGATGCAAAAGTTGTTGTTCTTTACTCTACTGTAGATCTTTGTTCATATTTTCCAGCCTACGGCAATTACCCAAATCCTGAACGACTTAACGACTTCCGAGACTGGGAAGTTGAAAGAGCAAGAAAAGCTTTGAACAAGCTTTGTGATGAAGAACTAAGAAACTGCCCACTGATTGAAATCAGGCTGGCACATGGCGATCCTGTAAAAAAACATCCTTGAACATGCAGAACTTGAACAAGCCGATCTGATTGTATTATCAAGTCACGGCCTAGGTCGGGAAAAGAAAAATACACCTGCTGATGTCATAGGAAGTGTAACTGACCGGATTATCAAACAGTCACCAGTCTCAGTTCATGTTGTCAAAAATAAATAAAAATTAAGCCCGGCTGAGAATAATCTCAACCGGGCTTAATAATTGTTTTAGCTAAATGAATTTAGACTTTAGCAGCCTGAAGTTCTTCTACGGAGTAGTCCCAGATTGTGTCATGGGGTCCGAGTTTTTCTTCACTGAAGAAACGGGGCAGCTGATCGTCTTTCTTAGTGAATCCGGCCTTGCGGTTGAAATCAAGCTCATCCTTGAGGGTATTCACGCCGAGAGCGATAAAGTCGTCAGCAGTATAGTCGATACCGTGGGCTGCGCCAACGAGATCACAAATACACTGTACTGCGTCTTCAGTATCAAGAACTGCGAATGCTACGAACAGACAGAGTCCGAGCGCATCAATGGATGCAGTTGCAATCTGCAGGTTCTTGGAGAGTTCGACCTGTCCTTCCTTGGAAAGAGGATCAACATCGCCGCCAACTTTGAGAATGTTGGTAGCAACTGCGTAACCAGCAGTATGGTCACCGCCCATGGGGGTGGTTGCGTAAGTTACGCCAACACCTTTAACGGAGCGGGGATCGTATGCAGGCAGGCCCTGTCCTTTAACAGTGGGGATACGGTCTACACCGAAAGCCTGTCCGGTGAAATCAGCACCGTTACCGATGATACGGCCGATAGCATCTGCAGAACCGACTTTCTTGAGCAGATCAATACCTGCTTTGCTGTCACCCCAATTGAGAACACCACCGTCCATTGCAACAGCCATGGCACAACCCATTTCAATGGTATCGATACCTTTTTCGTCACAAATACGGTCCATAGTGGCAATATCATCAATATCATTAATCAGGCAGTTAGCACCAAATCCCCAGACAGTTTCGTACTCGAAACCAGAGGTCAGGTAATTGCCGTCTTTGTCATTATAACGCTGGGAACACTGAATAACACAACCGGTATGACAACCTTCTTTTGTCTTACCACCGCGGGATTCAATAACTTCAGCAATTTTTTCACCGGAAATATCCGCAGCATCATCAAAACGACCATAACGGAAGTTTTTGGTAGGCAGTGCACCAGCTTCGTTAATAATGTTAACGAGGATGGCAGTACCGAATGCAGGCAGACCTTCGCTGGTTACGGGATGGCCCATAAGAATTTCAGTCCAGCGCTTACGTGCTGTCTTAAACTTCTCAGCGTCAACAGGCTTCAGACGACCCTTCGCATTAGGATCAAGAACAACAGCCTTAACTTTCTTGGAGCCCATAACTGCGCCCATACCACCACGTCCAGCAGAACGGGCAGGGTTCAGGTGAGGATCAGAAAACTGAATAGTAGATGCTGCAAGGCACTGCTCGCCAGCAGGTCCGGTCAAAGCAGTTACAGCTTTATCGCCGTACATTTTCTTAAGTTCTTCATGCGCAGGATAGTTATCTTTTCCTACTATAGCAGAAGCATCTTTGAATTCTACACGGTCTGCGTAAATTTCAACGATAGAAAAGTCTGCACCGTCTTCAGGCTTATCTTCGAAAACGATCGCAAGAAGATCAAGAGCAGGAAGACTCTGAGAAAACTGTCCACCTGTGTTACTCTCCTTGATACCGCCGGTAAGAGGAGACTTAGCTCCGCATGAAAGTCTACCGGAGTTTGCTGCACCTGTTCCAGAGAGAATACCTGCAGCCCATACGAGCTTATTCTCGGCAGAAAGAGGATGACAATCACCGGGAACTTCGTTGTTCACGAGTCTGGATGTCAGGGCACGACCTCCAAGACCTGCGTAATCACCGAGTTCATCAAACTTGAACTCTTTAGTACGAGTATTAATTCTAAGAATTCTGGGCATGTTACCCCCATGAATTTAAAGTTTTGATAAAACCAACCTTCGTTCGAAATAAAGCAATTTTGTTAATAAGTGGCCCAATTATATACTTTGGAACTGCATTGTCAAAACTTTTAAATTATATCCCCACGAGCACATAATAAACATATTATATCTTTTTAGACATATTAAGAAAAACGATGCAATATTGCACACAAATATATGATCACAACATAATTTTATCACACAAAAATCAAATACAACTTACAACATCATACCATAAAAAGCTTACTGCATTAATAAATTTTGATCTTAGGTCACACAAAAGATATAACTTTAAAAATTAAAATTTATTTGTACAAACGGAATGTTAAAATTAATATGAACTACAAATCCCCTGTGGAAGGGGTGCCCCATCCCCCATTGACGAGACCATAAATCATGGCTGATTGAGGCATTCACGACTGTCTTAAAATAACTGCCTTATGATATGGAATATATCGTAATATTGAATATTTTTAACTCCAAAACCATGGAGAACGCTATGAATTTGTATTCAAAAATACACGAGTACATCAATAATCCAGAGAAGCTAGAGCAGCTTTATCAAAAAAACCAGAGAGCTTTTAAAGAACAATACAAAAAAGTTCTTGAAGCTCAACCGGACTCGCTGCTTCTGCAAGCCTGGAAAGTACGCTTTGAATATGGAAAGATTTCTGCTCACAGGCTCTCTTTTCTGGATTTGGGTATTATGATCGGCCTCTGCCTCATCGCAGGCAGTCTACTTAAAATTCCTGACTGGTCCATTATCCAAGAAGGTTACTTCTACCCACGTTTTACGGCACTGATTCCTCTTTCGGCAATGTTTCTGTACACAATGCATATGCGCGGATGGCCTAAGCATATTTCAATGATAGGAATTGGTGCCATTTGCTGCCTTGCAATCGGCATTAGCATAATTCCGGAGAAATGGGATGACGTATATGAGTTGGCCTGCTTCAATCTCCCCTTCCTGCTTTGGACTCTTTACGGGGTGGGACGGCTAGGATCAGATTTACGCTCTACAAACAAACGAATTGAATATATCCGTTTCACAGGAGAACTTATCATTCACGCAGGACTCCTCTTCATCGGAGGAGGGATACTATTAATTCTAACTGCCGGTCTTCTTGAGTTGTTAAATATAAGTAGCGGAAAGATTATCGAAACAATCGCTATATATGGCTTAGCCTCAATTCCCTTAGTTGCAGCTTGGGCGACTGACTCCTATTCAGCAGCCCGAAAACTGGTCCCCCTGCTGGCTAGAATTTTTTCTCCACTTCTGCTTGTACTCATCCTCAGTTACATGGGAGCCATGGCATTGAATATTAACGAACTCTTCACTGATCGCGCAGTTCTCTTAATCTACAACGTTCTCTTACTCAGTGTTTTAGCCACAGTAGTCTTCACCCTGACAGGACGGGGTGAACACAAAGAAAATCGTCTCGAAATTATCGTCATAAGCCTGATGATCGGCGCAACTCTGACACTTGATGTAATAGGTATATGCGCGATAGCCTGGCGCATTCAAGAATACGGTTTCACAGTCAATAAGCTCGCTGTTCTGGGATCAAACCTTACTGTCTTCGGCAATCTTGTGGTCATAGGTTTGGGCTATCTAAAATTCTGGCGTGGAAAAGGCTCTCTCGATGACATAGAAACAAAGCTTGCCGCTTATCTCCCTGTTTATACAGCATGGACCTTCTTCGCTGTATTCATTCAGCCATGGTTATTCAGATATTAGAACACCCCTCCATTAAAAAAGGCAGGGATGATCGTTGATCACCCCTGCCTTAAAGTAGCAAACTATGAAGCTG
>JMSU01000297.1_pt1 | contig 14465 bp, 12 predicted proteins | sample 179011 | NCBI WGS metagenome assembly JMSU01 (sample SAMN02769580, study PRJNA246767) | bioreactor metagenome | isolation source: Culture-1 Bioreactor ArsB derived from microbial biomass from the upper 2 cm... | place: Germany: Bremen | collected day 87 after inoculation
CCGCTACATCCCACGATGGGATATAGCGGCTTTAGGTTATTATTAATTTTCTGTTGGAAATTACATCATGTATTTTTTATCCTCAAACATATGCCCTTAATTTTTTTGTATTATTTTGTCTTTTTAAAAAACAAATTGAGACTAATTTTTTCATAAATTAGCATTTCTTTAATTCTTCACATAATTGCCTAAATATTGCATATGAAGTCTCGATTTTTTCAGTTTCAGCACCATTTTTTATGATTGCTAATAATCTCTCTGAACACTGGCTCGGCTTTTTCTCAAATTTTTCTATATACTGAAAGGATCTCTTTCTACTTGGAAAGTACGTTTCATTCAGTGCAAATAATGCCATCAAAAAGTGATCTAGGGCTAAGTCTAACGCAAAATGATAGTGTCCGCTTACTGTTTGATTAGTCAATTACATCTTACAGTATAATTCACTGATTTACTTCATACGCTTTGAAATAGGATGGTCCTCATTTAATTCAAGAAGATCCCATAGATTACCATACAGGTCTTTGAATACAGCGACCTTTCCATATGCTTCTTCTTTGGGTTCTCTCACAAATTCTATGCCCTTATCCATCATGTCATTGTAATCTCTCCAGAAATCATCTGTATTTAGAAATAAAAATACTCTTCCTCCTGTTTGATTGCCTATGAAAGGTTCTTGTTCAGATTTTGAAGCTCTAGCCAATAATATAGTTGTTCCTATGGAGCCAGGTGGTGAAACAACTACCCAACGCTTATCTTGGGCTGGTTGATAGGTGTCCTCTATTAAAGTAAAATTGAGCTTCTTGGTGTAAAATTCGATAGCCTCATCGTAATCTCTAACAACCAAAGCTATATGTACTATGGATTGCTTCATAATTATCGTCTCCTCAATTCAATAGATTATGGATCTATTCACATCTCATCTTATTATTTTACCATTCAACATTTAAAAATACCAATGCTTTTACTTATCACTCTTTCTTTCCTGTTACACTTTCAAAGCAACGTCTTTATTCTTTAGCATAAAAAAGCATATATAATTTTTCCTTATATTTTCTTAACCATATACATGTGATACTGGGATTTCGATTCAGGATAGTCTGTATAGCCATCATTAAGTATTTCCCATTGCCCCCCTATGTTATGAAGTACATTTTTCAAATGTTTTTCCCTACCCACACCTTTAACCATGAAATTACACAATACGCCTCCTACTTTTATTTCAGAGGCTACCCGAGAAATAAGACTGGTTTCTTTATCAACATCGTTTTTATAAAAGTGAAGCATTGAATCAAGAAGAACAATATCATAATCCTCTGAGATCTCGTAGGTATAAACATCACCTACTTCCCCTTTAACGGGTAATTTTTTATGAGCTGCTACTTGATTCATTTGATCAATACCAACTTTTGAAAGATCTATCCCTGTTACGTTATAACCTAATGCACCTAAAAATAAGGCATCTCTTCCTTGTCCACATCCAAGATCCAAAACCTTTCCTTTTGGTTCATACTTTTTGAAGAACTTTTGAAGTCCTGGATATGGTTTACCGAACAAATCCTTTTCTTTGTAGTATTGGTCATAAATTGGTTTTGCCATGATTCTCCTCCTTCTTTATCATCTTCAATAGGAATTTGCAATTTAAAGATTTTAAAAAACTACCTTTACAGGTAGTTTTCATTAGTTTAGAGCTATATGGTAATCAATCCTTTAGAAACTTGTAATTGTATCCAAGGATAATCCTACTTGATAAATAATTCCTTTATCCATGATGGATAGGAACTTATAATATTTATCATCTTCAACGCGTCTTTTTATGGGGGTTGTAATGTACTCCACTGTACCATTTATGAGTTTATTATGGACTGGATCAAGCTCAAACAAGTCCAAACCAATAGCTTCTCTCGCATTACAGTACTTAACAATTCCATTATTATTCGTAATATATATTGCATCTACGCCATGTTTCGTTATCATTAAGTCAATCATTTCATTTGATAGTGTTTGTAATTGGGTTTTTAGGTCAAGTTTAACTTGTTTAACTGCTTCAAGCATTTTGCCCTCCATTACTTTATTGGCTACATTTTGCAGCATGGAATCAGCACTTTTCATAAGCTCATTTGTTACACTTCTCAATGTACCTGCCTCTTGATTTTGAACGGTCACTTGTGCAGTAGTTTCCTGCATTTGAGAGGTAATTTCTTCTGAGAATGACGTAATATCTAAGACATTGGAAGCAATGTTTTCACTACTTGTGTTTACTTCTTGAATGGCATTGCGCATTTGATTGATTTTATCCATGCTTATATTCAAGGAATCTTGAACATCATTGAAATCATGGATGTTTTTTAAAATAACTTCATAGCTTTCATCTACAGAAACACTTCCTTCTTCAATGGACCGTGCGAAGGAAAGAAGATCATTCTGCAATGTCAAGATGACGTCTTCTATCTTACTGGATACATTATTGGTTTCAGCTGAAAGTTTACTGACTTCACTAGCAACTACTGAAAATCCTTTTCCTTGATCTCCAGCACGTGCGGCTTCAATTGAAGCATTTAAAGCCAGCATACTTGTTTGTTCTGCAATTGAATGTACTAAACTATTCAAAGTGGTCACTTCATCGGAATAATTCTTTAACACTTTTATCTTTTTATTAATACTTGTAAATAACTTTTGAATACTTCCCATTTTATATTGAATCTCTGCCGTTTCTTTTATCCCATTCTTTACATTTGTAATGGTAGAAGAAGCATAGGATGCAGTTTCGTCCATTTCAGAACTCAAGCTAAAAACTGTTTCATGTATTTTTTCAATTTTTAATTTCATTTCTTGAAGCATTATAAACTGTTTTTCACCGTTACTGGATGTTATTTGGGCTGAGGATGCTACACTTTCCATTGAAGAATCAAGTTTAACTGCAATTGACGTTAATTGGTCTGAAATCTCATTGATTGTTCGAGAGATATCCACCTGTTCCTTAAAACTTGACTTTAGATTTGATATCAAATGATGTAACTCAATTTCTGTCTTTTTGTCTCTTTTCACTGTCATTTCAGTAACATTAAACATAAGATCATTGTGGTTAATTCTTTTGATACAATTTATGAATGACTGGTTCGCTTTTTGTTTATTTGTCTCAAGTATAATACCCACCATAACGGATAGGACAACCGATAACCCAATTCCAATAACAATCCCATCTTTCATAGTAAGAGAAACAACAATTATTAAGGAATATAGTAACCCTAAAACAAGACCTAAAAACACACCTTTTTTCATAGCATACTCCTTTTAATCTTATTTGGCATTGTCAAAGTTTTTACGCACAAAAACCTGACAATCCATTTTTTTTCAATATTGCATATAAAAAATTGACCTTCCCTTTTTGTCTATTTTCCTTATGTACTTTCTAAGTATTTCGACTTATTCTATCCATATTATACCACATCATTCTCTCATCAACAACAATGTCTGACTTTTTTAGATAAGGATAGGACAATTATTAGTGATACTTTTATACTAAAATAGACCAAAAAAATAGTGATAATTTATCACTTTCATTATGCAAAAGAAAATCTAAAAACTTTCTTAAAAGCTTTTAGATTTTTTGCATGTACTTATTTTTAATGCCCTACTTTCTATACTTCATAGCTAAGCCTTTTAGAAAATGCCTAGCATACTTATCACCACATACTTTATAATGTTTATGTCCTTCTTTTCTAAAGAGGGCACCTAATTCCCCTTTTGTAACAACAATTCCAGCTGTATCAAATATATCAAGCATGTCCTCACTGGTTAGTGATAAGGCAATCTTCACTTTCTTAAGCATTATATTGTTAATGCCTTCCCCATCTTTAATGGATGGAGCTGGTCTAGACGCTTGTCCTGGTTTGGGCTCTTGCTTTCCTCTTTTATAGGTAATAAAACCATTAAGAAATGCCTCAAAATTACTACTTGTGCATTTGATATTATCTTCTTTTTCTTCTACTACATCCAGGTCATCTCTTTCATCGTTGTATGCATCTTTTGATTTTATTAGCATCTTCTGTACTTCTTCTTTAGTGATTGTTAAACCGCCTTGTTTGAATATCTCTATCATATCCATATCTTTTATATCCAATGCGTATCTTAATCGAATTAATCTATCATTGTTATCCATTATGATCCTCCAATAATTTTCTTGTATACCTTCTTATTATAGCATATTATGCGCTTATTTAATTATTTGATTCCACAATTAGTTATCATTTTTCCCCTACTTCTTCATTGTTACCCCTTTGATACGATTCAAGTTTCTTGTTTACCTTATTATAACATATCGTCTAAAAGCATGCCCATAACAATGGCTACATCTCCTACCATAACTTTTCTTTTAAAAAATAATTGACAGTATCCTAATTACAAGGTATCATCAATCATGTTACAGCTATTTATAAGAATATATACAAAGAGAATAACTAATCATAATTATTTAGCTCTCTTAAATTAAACATAAAGGAAGATTAAACATGGCAGATGACAAATTTAGCTTTACCCAAGAGGTTGAGAGAAGAAGAACTTTTGCAATCATCTCTCACCCTGATGCTGGTAAAACCACATTAACAGAAAAATTCCTCTTATATGGAGGTGCCATTCGTTCAGCTGGTTCTGTCAAATCAAGGCGTTCTCAGAAACATGCTGTATCTGATTGGATGGAGATTGAGAAGCAGAGAGGTATCTCTGTAACCTCAAGTGTACTTCAATTCGAGTATGATAACTTTTGTATTAACATTCTTGATACCCCTGGGCATCAAGACTTTAGTGAAGATACCTACCGTACACTCATGGCAGCAGATAGTGCCGTTATGGTTATCGACTCTTCTAAAGGTGTCGAGGATCAGACGAAGAAACTCTTCCAAGTGTGTAAGCTTCGTGGTATACCTATTTTTACGTTCATTAACAAGATGGACCGTATGGGTAGAGATCCATTTGACCTACTTGAAGATATTGAGAATATCTTAGATATCAAGTCTTGCCCAATGAACTGGCCTATCGGTTCAGGGAAAAATTTTAAAGGTGTCTATAACCGTATTGAAAATCAGATTGAATTGTTCACAGATGGTAATCATGGTCAATCCATTGCAAAAACGGTTAAAGGCGAACTAGATGATGAGAAATTTGGTGAACTCTTAGGTGACGATCTACATGAGCAATTAGTAGGAGAAATTGAACTCTTAGATATTGCTGGTGATAGTTTTGATAAAGATGAAGTATTAAATGGTAACTTAACACCTGTTTTCTTCGGTAGTGCCCTCACCAACTTCGGTGTAGAACCATTTCTTCAATCATTTTTAGACATGACACCTCCACCAAAAGCACGACCAAGTAATCACGGTAATATAGATCCAAAATCAGAGAATTTCTCAGGATTCATATTCAAGATTCAAGCTAACATGAATCCTGCTCATAGAGACCGAATTGCTTTCCTTCGTATATGCTCCGGTCGATTTGATAAAGGTATGACTGTTAATCATGTTCAAAAAGATAAGAAGGTAAAATTAGCTCAACCTCAACAATTCGTTGCCCAAGACCGTGTTGTTGTTGAATCGGCTTACCCTGGAGATATCATTGGTATTCATGACCCTGGTATCTTCAATATTGGTGATACCTTATGTGAAGATGCATCCAAAATAGAATATGCAGGTATCCCCCAATTTGCACCTGAGCATTTTGCTAGGATATCGACTACTAACTCTCTTAAAAGAAAACAGTTCTTAAAAGGCGTGACTCAGTTAGCCGAAGAAGGAGCTATCCAAGTTTATAGAAGACCTAACATGGGTGTGGAAGAACTTATTATTGGCGTCGTTGGTGTTCTTCAGTTTGAAGTGCTTGAATACCGTCTTAAGAACGAATATGGTGTAGAATTATCAATGCAACAATTACCTTATCGTCACCTTCGCTGGATTGATAATGATAGCATAGATATAACCAACTTAGCTTTACCGATGGATACTGTATTGGTTGAAAATAAGAATCAACAACCTGTGCTATTATTCCAGAATCAGTGGTCTATTAAACACATATTAGATCGTAATGAAGGTATTGTGTTAAAAGAACATTCTTAGGAATAATATCCATATTATTCCTTTTGACTTATATGCAAAAAGCCGCCTAATTCATTATATTTTATAATGAATTAGGCGGCTTTTTTATAACAATATAATCTATCTATCCCTATTTAAACCTTTGATGTCATATGAACCATATAAAAAGATTTTCTTAAGATTTCATCTTGACAAATCAAAGCAACGGGTGTAATATTGTCATATTCCCATATGTGCATATGACAATATAGAAAGGCGGCGCTTATGAAATTAACTCCAATATTTAAATTATTATCTGACGAAACAAGGCTTCGTGTCATTTTATTAATAAGCTGTGAAGAACTCTGCGTATGTGAACTCTGTGGCATACTTAATGAACCTCAACCAAAGATATCAAAAATACTATCTAAACTAAGGGATCTAGATCTAGTATCCGACCAACGCAAGGATAAATTTGTTTTTTATTCCATTAAGGATAACAATAAACTACTTAATCATACCACCCAATTTATACTTAACAACATAGATGCTTATCCAAACATATTAGAAGATCAATCCAGACTAAAAAACAAAGAACACTATATCGATAAATGTGCTCTTGAAGCGCTTCGAGACATGTCATAAAGAAAGGACCTATCCTTATGTATTTTACAAATATTTTAAAATGGTTAAACAATCAATTCCTGAGAATGGATTGGTTATCAACTCTCATTAAACACCTAGTGGAAGATGTTATTGGTTTAGACATAACAACATCGTTAGGAGGCAGTATCCATTTTTTCATTTATGATGTGATTAAGATTTTTATATTATTATCTGTACTTATATTTGCTATTTCGTATATTCAAAGTTTTTTCCCACCTGAAAGGACAAGAAAGATTCTTGGAAGGTTTAATGGTATTACTGCAAATATACTAGGTGCCTTACTTGGTACAGTGACCCCTTTTTGTTCCTGCTCATCCATCCCCCTTTTCATTGGATTTACAAGCGCTGGATTACCTATAGGTGTTACATTTTCATTCCTTATATCTTCTCCACTTGTTGACCTTGCATCCGTTTTATTATTAGCAAGCATTTTTAATTGGCGAATTGCTATAGCCTACGTCATAGTAGGACTTATATTAGCAGTTATTGGTGGCAAGCTCATTAGTAAATTAAAACTCGAAAAATATGTAGAACCTTTTGTTTTTAAGAACAAACTAATGGAAATGGAACAAGAGAATTTATCCACAAAAGATCGTGTTATATTTTCGAAAGACCAAGTGCTAAACATCATAAAAAAGGTATGGTTATACATACTTATTGGAGTGGGCATTGGCGCAGCTATACATAACTGGATTCCTGAATCTGTTATCAGTGCTGTTCTTGGTCAAGATAAATGGTATTCTGTCCCTCTAGCAACAATCGTTGGTGTCCCTATGTATGCTGATATTTTTGGTACACTACCTATTGCAGAAGCACTTGTACTTAAAGGTGTTGGTATTGGTACTGCTCTAGCCTTTATGATGGCAGTTACTGCTCTATCTCTACCATCAATGATCATGCTTAAGAAAGTTGTAAAAACAAAGTTACTCGTTATTTTTGCCACCATCGTTACCATCGGTATCCTCGTCATCGGATTTGTATTTAACGCTTTTGGTTATTTATTAATTTAGCAGTGATACTATCTTATTATGGATAACATGGTGTTAGTTACAATTACTTACTTAACTGTATACATGTATAGAAAGGAGTTTGTGAATATGATTATTAAAATTTTAGGAACAGGTTGTCCAAATTGCAGAAAGCTTGAAGCAAATACAAAAAAAGCTTTAAAAGCATTAGACATTGAGGCAACAGTTGAAAAGGTTGAAGATATACAAGATATTATGGCCTATGGTGTTATGAGCACACCTGCTTTAGTCATTGATGAACAAGTAAAAATAATGGGTCGTGTCGCTTCACCCGATGAGATAAAAAAGTATTTCTAAATATTACTGAAGTCTAAAATCAATTATCCCTAAGTTTTCCTTTTTATAATTCTGAAGGAAAACTTAGGGGATTAGAACATGAACACTAGGACCGCTTTTTGATGGGTATATAGATATCCGTTTTACACTTTCCTTCTGGATCTTCTGCGGGGTTATTCAAACAAAACTCTAGACATTCACTATCTGGTAACCATTGTCCAAAAATAGACTTAAAGGCTATAGCTAATTTATCTGTGGTATCATAAAAGTGATATACGGCATACAGCCCTCCAGATAGCTTCCTAAACTGTACATCATCATTAGCTTTCTTTCCAAAGTATTCGGTATGGTAACACAAGCATCATATCTGCAATCAAGCTCTCTCACTACAGCTGGATCATCTAATGATATACCAATAAAATTTTGATATTTTGTGTTAATGCCATTATGGTTCACCCACTGAATAAGTGTATTCCATGCATCTCCCGTATCTAGTATCTATGTATGCTACTACTTTTTCAATTCTTTGACTGTACTCCTTATTCATGGCATATTCACCTCAACTAGTTTCTTACTCCATATCATTATAACCTCTATAATGATTAGATTAAAGAGGTTATATGGTACTGAGTGAATTTAATTTTAGAAAAGTTACCCTTATTGTTAATATCAGAAACTACCATCCGTATAGTGTAAAAACAGTTCTATATTTTTCTTAATAAGTTCAAGTGAATCTCTATAAAATGTAGTTGAATAAGCATCTGCATTAATCATATTTAAAATATCTTTTATGCTAGCACTTCCTGTAGCTGCTAGTAGGTTATCATATTTTACCGCAAAATCTTCCCCCTTGCACTTGTACTGTCTATATAAGCCTTTGGCAAATATCATACCAAATAAATATGGAAAGTTATAATAATTATCATCTGCAAGATAGAGTTGATTTTTATTTAACCACATATATGGATGGATTAAACCATTCTTGTACGTTGTTTTCTGAGCATCTATCATCATTTCATTGAGTTCTTCAACCGCTAATGATCCCTCTTCTCTTTTTTTGAATAATGAGGTTTCAAAGATGAATTGACTATATTTATCCGTAACAAGTCGTGTGTCCATAGCTAGCATTTGATCTAACAATATGATTTTTTCTGATTTAGACGTTATTTCCATCATATTATTTAACAGAATTTGTTCGCAAAAAATAGAAGCTGTTTCTGCTAATGGCTTAGGATAACCAGAATTAAGGATTGAATGATCTGCTAGACACGTATTATGATAGGCATGCCCTATCTCATGGGCAAGAGAACGTATGTTATCTAGTGACCCTGTGAAATTACTTAATAGCCTACTCTCTCCTATTGAATGGATGGACCAACAAAAAGCACCGTGGTTCCATTTACCATTTCGTGGTTCTGCATCGATCCATTTGTTTTTAATAACATTTCCAGCAAAATCACCTAACTTTTTACTAAATGCTGAAAAAGAATCGATAATTAATTGGCACGCTGTATCATATGTATAATACATATTTGTTTCACCAATAGGGGCAAACAGCTCGTAATAAGGCAACCCAGATGAATAGCCTAAAAGACTCGCTTTTCTATCTAGGTATTTTTGAAAATACGGTAAATACGCACCTATACTATTCATTAATGCTTCGAGGATCGGTTTATCCATTCTTGAGTTCTTTAGTGACATTTCTATTGGAGAATCATACCCTCTTTTTTTACTAATGGTTATAACTTCACCTTTTATACCATTTAACGCACTTGCTACGCTTTCTTCAATGGCCTTATAAGATTTTATTTCTGCTCTATATGCTTTCTCTCTTTTTTGAGAAGTTTGACCCATTATGACTTTATTCATAATAATACCTAATGGTAACTTAATGTTTTCCCCATCTTCTTCATAATCTACCATTAATGTAGATGTCAGCTTTTGACGTAACATTCCCCATGAATCAGATCCTGTCATTTTTAACTGTTCAATGGTTTTCTCTTCTTTCTCTGACAACATATACTTAGATGCTTCCTTTAATTCGTTCAAAACAAACTGATGCTCATTTAACAAGGCTGATTCTTGTATAATAGCATCCAAATCATCTACATTAGTTATGAATCTTAAAAAAGTGGCTTTTATTGTAGTTAATGGGAGTGATTTCTTTTTTATATATTCAATATGGTTCAATGCTTCCGTATCATAGGTATTTGCGTAATATCGCAAGTAGCTATATGCCTCTAATTTCTCGTATAGCTCCGTTACGTGAATTAACAGCTGAACATAACCTTCTATGGCTGTTATGGGATGGCGTATATCCAAATTTTTCGTGTGCGTAATTAATTCTTCCAATAAACACTCGAATGTTTCACAATCTTCCTTATATGTAACTGAATCAAAAGACGTATACAGCTTGTCTAGATTCCATTGCGTTTTATTCATGCAATGCCTCCTTTTATTATAGTTTTAACGATTTGCTTTTTTAATTCTCAATTATGACTTATCCACTATAGCTCTATCAACTATACTAAAACTCCTATATAGTCCTTTTTCCGTAGCTTATTTAGCAGCGCAATAGTTTTAACCGTTCATTTGATATTTAACACAATGATAATATTATAGCATACCATTATAAATTCCCGTAAAAAATATATACAACTCTAATCTATATATCAATACATTTTCAACCATCAATAGCAAAATTGCAACTATTGGTAGTTATAATTTTAGCCTTTAATAGATAAAATTCTTTTATAGGCTAATAATGAAAGAGGTGTTTATTTTTGAATAAAGAGAATTTATCTCAAAGCATAGGTCAACGTATTATGTTAAGAAGAAAACAATTAGGATATACTCAAGAACAAGCAGCAGAAAAATCTGGATTAAGTCACCAGTTTTTCTCTACTGTAGAGACAGGAAAGAAAAATCTTCGTGCTGAAAGTATTATAAAAGTTGCTAAAGCTCTTGAAGTGAGCACTGACTATCTATTACTTGGGATTATTAATGAAGGTGATATTGATAATATTACTAAGAATTTGACTCAATTAAGTGGTAAGGAATTACATTGTTTGGAAGAAATCATTAAGAATTATATGCTAGCATTGGAAAATAAAAAGTTAATTAGCATCTTATATTCTAATATAAAAAAACACCAATTTTAAATGTGCTTTGATGCCTTTTATATTAGAAATCATTTACTATATAAAATTAATTAGCCCATTTTCTGAAAATATCCATAACCTCCTTCTTTCCTTCTTGAATCTTATAGAATAACATATCTAAAATTCCTTTATATATTTTACATCTATAGCTCTTATTCATCTTGGCAAAAATATCATTTTGTTCAATATAATTATACACTGGACATACTCCACAATAAGGGTTATATGGGCAATCAGAACAACTAGGAAGTGTTTCTAAACATGATGAAACACATATAGATTTTGTAGTTGGATTATTAATAAGACTTTCATAATCATCTATATAAACATTCCCTAGTTTAAAAGCATCATTCCCCGTTTCAGCAAGCATTCTTGCTTCATCACATGAATATACATTACCATCATAATTATAGGCCAATTGTCCTATTGACCCACCACATGGTGACCGTAATTCCATATAATTAATTGGTTCATCAGTTAATATTTTTTTTAAGAATAAAGATGCATGAGATTCTATTATATCTATACCATTACATGATAGTTCAATAATATAGTCAAGACATTCTTCATAAAATAAACAAAACTCCTCAGGAGTATACCCTATATCAGTCCAATTTTTTGTGCAGAACCCTATTGGAGTTAATGGTCTAATAAATATACTATTAAACCCTAGTTTTATATACTGATTAATAATCTCTTTAGGATATTCTAAGCTTTTTCTAGTTGTTGTTTGTATAGCTTGCGCTCTGCAACTAAGCCCTCTTTTCATATAAATATTATTTATTTTTTCTATATTACCTAACGTTCTATGTAATGTAGGATTCCCCTTACTAATTCGATTATAATCGTGTACTTCTTTTGGTCCGTCCAAAGAAGTACATATACTTACATTATTATCAATGAAATAATCAATCATCTCATCAGTTATTATAGTAAGATTTGATACAAGATTAAATTGAATGTCTTTTAGATTAGCTTCATTTTTCTTTTTTGTATATTCTACAATATGTTTAAGTACTTGATAATTTAATAAAGGCTCACCACCTTGAAACTCAAAACTTAAGTACCTAGATTGAGATTCAAATGCAATATCTACAGATCTCTCTGCAACTTTTAAATTCATATTTCCTTCCTTCTTTGATCCATCTTTTACTGATGCTTGACAATATCTACAACTTAAATTGCAATTAATACTTAATATAAAGATATGCAATTGAGTCCTCGCAAATAAATATTTCCTTCTTCTTTGAATTTTATCTGATATAGATCTTATAAAAATTTCTTTATTTTCATCTATAATAAAAAATCTTTGCTTTAGATCATTATAAACTTCTGTATTATCTAATTCGTGCTTTATCATTTTTTTAAATTCTTCACTATCTAAGAATTTAAATCTTCCTGCATCATTTGTTAATAAATACTGATGATTAAATTTTTTAAAATTAAAGTAATTAAGTTCATATTCATTCTTCATATTTCCACTTCCTTTATATTGGATTAACTGTAATATTTCCTATTGAATAAGTTGATTGAAAAAAAACCTCCACAAATATCTTTTACACTGCAATCTATACATTCTTCTGCAAATCTTACTTTATAATCACTAATACTTGGAAGTGTAATTTGCCAAAATTTTTTATTAATAAAGCATAAAGGAAAATTATACAAATTAGTTTTTATTCCATTTCTTATTAATAAAATAACTGCTTCATTAACATACCTACCTATGATTTCAAATCCAATCCATATATCTTCTCTATTTTTTGCTGCATTTCCCAACATCTCCAATCCCATAATATTAACACGATATATATTAGGGAATCGCTTAATAATCATTTCAGCCATCTTTGGAAGAAGTTTATAATTCATTTTATTAACTACAATTCTAATTTCAATTTTTTCTTTCAAACCATATAAATGGCAAATTCCACTCAAACTTTGTTTGAAACTATTTCTAACCCCTGTGCACCTATCATGAACTTCTTCATTATCAGCATGTAGTGCAATTCCTACAATAGTACCTTCTGGTCTTACATTTACATACTCATATGTAAAATCTGCATAACTAAACAGTCTCCCATTTGATAAAATCAAAAATTGGGTGTTCTTAAATCTACCTTTACAGTATTTTAGAATATGAATAAAGTCTTTTTTAAGAAGTGTTGGTTCTCCACCAGTTATACATAAATATGGTACATCATCAGGTATTAGTTTAATTAATTCACTAATTTTGTCTAGTGAGGTATAGTTTTTCTTAAATCGTGCATTTTCTGATTCTGGGCAAAAAATACAATTTGAATTGCATTGATTAGTTAACATTAATGCATTATCGTATGAGTTAGCCCTATAGAGTATATTAATAATGCCAAGCGAGCTACCAAATTCTACTACGTCATATTCACAAAGCGTTCGAATATTACTAACGTTTAATAAATATGTTGTATTTGTATTATCTAAATAACCTTTTATTTCATTTGCTATAACTGCATCTTCAAATATATAAGCATTAAAACCAACTCTAAACCTATCCATATCACCTGAAGTTAAGAATTGTATGTGATTAATTTTTTCATCACTGTGTTCATTACTTGCACATAATCTCCCCATAATACAATTAATATTATGTATCTCTCCCTTTACCAACAAAGGTCTTACATTATCCCCTTTAATCATAACTTTTTTCCTCCTAGTGCAAAACAGATAATTGTAGGCCCATTTGAATAAGATATCCTAAAAATATAAAAGGAGCAAATGGTATATGACGTACAATTATTACAGTATCCTTTCCATATTTACTTTTTTTCCACTTTTTGATTGCTTCAACTTGATCAGGACTTAATCTTGAATTTGTATCTTCATATGTTATTTGTGGTAAATTACTTATCTTTGACTTTTTTAATGTCATTACCGTAGCAACTGAAAGAATCATACCAGTTTTCAATTCATCTACTTTAACTTCTTTGTAATTATACTTATTACCTATATATCTTAAAATAATCACCAAACTAGTAATTACAATATATTTAACTTGTAGTTGAATAAAAATCTTATCATAATGTATTGTAGCGATAATAAAATTTGCCATGCAAATCATCAATAGACCAATAAACACCTTACTTTCATAACTAAACAATTTATAAACCATAGTTAACAATAATATATTAAGAAGCATGAACATCGCTCGATTATCGCTATATATAGATGGTAATAAATTAATCATAAATCTATTAATCCCCCATATAAAAAAATATCCAAATACAAACCTCATTAAG
>JMSU01000298.1_pt1 | contig 14415 bp, 12 predicted proteins | sample 179011 | NCBI WGS metagenome assembly JMSU01 (sample SAMN02769580, study PRJNA246767) | bioreactor metagenome | isolation source: Culture-1 Bioreactor ArsB derived from microbial biomass from the upper 2 cm... | place: Germany: Bremen | collected day 87 after inoculation
TCATATCTCTGGGAGTAAAGCTTTAAAAAGTGTATTCTGAAAATAGATAGAAATCTCGACTCAAACTAATTCTTACTACGAAGGTCTCCATATGAAGATACGTTTTAAACTGCTTCTGCTTCTACTCACAGTATCGATATTGCCCCTTGTCCTTGTTCAGGCCGGAGTACTTGATTCGTTGCGCTCACTTTCCACTGAGATAGGGGGGGAGGTTCGAAAAGAACTGGTGAGTAAAAGTAGTGTCGAGCTCAAAAGGCTTGTGGAAGATCACGCCAGAGTCCTGTCTAAGCAACGCAGAATCGTAGAACTTAATTTACAGCAGATTTCAGTCGAGCTTTCCGCATGGATTGAAGACGGCAATGAGTTCAATCTTCCTGAAGTCTTTTTGGGTAGCAGTCCTGAATCAGGAGAGACTGGGCGGCTGGAAAGAAAATATGAACAGCGTGATCAATCTATGATGCATGGGTCATATGTCCTGGATTTTGAGTCAGTTCGTTATAATGTGGGACATGCTGGTAATGAAAACCGGCTACTTCCGTACGGAACTTCAAATGCAGTACTGCCGTTGCTGAAAGCAGTTGAGTTAAAAAAATCCAGAATTAACCCTGTGGATCCGGGCGGTGTTTAATTCCGGGGAGAGTCTCGCGTATCCGGCTACCACCGGTATGAGAATGAATATGCATAAGACCGTTCCTGTTATAAATGAGAGTTCGGTTCCCACATGGTCTCTTCCCCAAAAAGATATTCTTACAGGTAGGACAGTTCTTACTGCTTCATTGGGCATCTTTGTAGATAAGAGTGCTGCAGGAACCCTTTACATTGATGTTCCCCTTGATACTCTCCTGCACGGCTACAATCATCTTGATGTATTTTCGCATAATATTGATTCCCTTTTGGTTCGTCTCGAACCAAACGGTAATGGAACCAGCGGTATTGAAGTGGTGGCAAAAGAAGTTGCTGCTTCCAGCCGTAAAAGTATGATGCATATGTGGGAACCTCCTTCCACCCAGATGCTTCTTTCTTCTACAGACGCAACCCTGTTCTCTCGATTTCAAAGATTTTTGGAAACCGGGAAATCCGGGGTGTTGAGTATGCCGTATAATGGACGCGACAGTATCTGGGCCTTTTCCGCCCCGGATGAGCGTGGTGTCTCCTTGGTTTTGATACTTCCCCACGATGATGTTGTTGCTCCGGCAGACAAAGCAAAATCCTATGTTCAATTGGCAATTAATGACCAGTATCTGCGTACTGTTTTCGTATTGATTCTTGTTATCCTGTTTGTCTCGATGCTTGCGTTTCTGCTTTCCAGAAGATTTACCGCAAATATCATGACCCTTGCACGGGGAGTGAAACGTATTGCTTCCGGTGATTTTTCTGCTCGGGTTGAAGTTGTTGGTGAGGATGAGGTGGGCGAGCTGGCCCGTGATTTTAACTCCATGGCTCCGGCGCTCAGGGAGCATATTGAAATCAAGAGTGCCCTTGATGTTGCTATGGAAGTCCAGACCAACCTGCTGCCGCAGTATTCTCCGCACATGAAGGGGTACGATATCTATGGCGAGAGCAGGTATTGCGATGAGCTGGGCGGTGACTACTTCGACTACATCCGTCCTGATCGCGATGGCGAAAATATGCGTTTTGCCATCGGTGATGTGAGTGGACATGGTGTTCCGGCAGCTATGCTTATGGGGTCTGTGCGAGGCTACCTGCGGGCACGGACATTGAGCGGTGGTAAATTGGGCGAGATCATCACCGATGTAAACAGTCTAGTGGCGCAGGACACCTACAAGACTGGTCAGTTTATGACCATGCTTATGGTCGAACTTGATCCCGCTAAAAGTGAATTGCGCTGGGTAAGGGCTGGGCACGAACCGGCACTTATCTTTGATCCCGCAAAGAATGATTTCATACGTCTTGAGGGCGAAGGGATTGTTCTCGGGGCTTTTGAGGATGTGGAATATTCAGAGAATTGTTGTGCAGAACTTGAGGAGGAACAGATTCTTGTTCTCGGTACTGACGGCATCTGGGAAGCATCCAATAAGGATGGAGAATTTTTCGGTAAGGCAAGGCTGTGGGATTTGATCAATTTGAAGAAAAAATCCTCAGCACAGTCTATTGTATCCGGTATTTTTGCTGCTGTGCAGGATTTTACCGGAAGAAGTAAGCAGGAAGATGATCTGACCGTGGTGGTCATAAAAAAAGAACACAACACGCCAGAGGAGTTGTAACATGAAGAAGATTATTAACATCAGCGCAATAGTGGCCTTTATTCTCGTAATGTCCAGCGCAGTATTTGCTATGGATATGGACCATTCCGGTCACGGAAAAGGCGAAATGAAAGGTTCCATGCATGATGGTATCGGCATGATGGAAAAAGGGCTCGCCCATATGAAACATGGGGCAAAACTCATGCATGATCCTTCTACCATGAAAGAAGGTATGGGAATGATGAACAAAGAAATGATGCCCATGCATAATGGCATGAAAATGATTGAAAAGGGTGCAGAAGGCGGTAAGCATCATTCCATGGTTAAAGGTTCAATGGCCCATGCCAATAAGGGCATGATGGAAATGATGAAAGGTATGGGACTGGTCAAGAAAGGCGATGACAAAGGCTTTCAGATGATGGACAGCGGCCTTGAGAAGATGGAGAAGTCCCTTGAAGAAGTGAAGGGAATGTCAGGCATGTAGGTTCCATTGATTGCTTAAGGATTAAAGAGGCTACCTTCCGGGTATGGAGGGCAGCCTTTTTTTTATACCGGGCAGCTATCTCCTTCAGTCATACTGCTGTCAGCCGGGAAAAGTACCAGATCTTCCACCTCTTGGTATATCCCGATGCGTTGCCCTACGGCATGTAGGTGGTGGCTGGGAACCAGTGAAAGAATCTCTTCGCCATTATCAAGCCTGAGTTTGTAGAGAATGTTGGGGCCACGAAATGTTTTTGCAATTATCTTTGCACCATAAGGACTGTCGTCATCATGAGTAACGTCTTCGGGACGAATGAGCAGCTTCGCCTGTGTGCCGGATTCAAGATTCAATTTGATATCTGATTGCAACTCACCTAAAGCACATTTGAGGGTGTTGCGCGAGACAATGGTTGCATCAATAAATACCCCTTCGCCCACAAATCCTGCCACCACCGGATTGCTCGGTTGATGGTAGATAGAATGGGGAGTGTCCCACTGCTGCATGCTGCCGCAGGAAAGCACGCCGACTTTGTCCGCCATGGCAAAAGCTTCGTTCTGGTTGTGTGTAACCATCAATGCCGTGATGGAACGTGATTTTAAAATTTCCCTGATTTCAGTGGAAAGGGTTTCCCGCAGAGCCACATCAAGATTGGAAAAAGGTTCGTCCATGAGCAGCAGTTTCGGCTCTGGAGCAAGGGCACGGGCAAGGGCTACACGCTGCTGCTGTCCGCCTGAAAGTTCATGGGGATATTTATCTCCTGAACCGTCAAGCTCAACGGTTTTCAAAAGCTCTGCAATTCGTTTGCTCCGTTCGCCTGAAGATAAGTTCTCTATGCCGAAGGCTATATTCTCGCTTACTGTGAGATGTGGGAAAAGAGCGTAGTCCTGAAATACCATGCCGATGTTTCTTTTCTCCGGGGGAACGGTCCTTTGTCCGGCAACAAGCTGATCAGCGATAGCAATTGATCCGCCGGCAATATCTTCAAAGCCTGCAATAGTTCTAAGCAAAGTGGTTTTGCCACATCCGCTGGGACCGAGCAGGCAGCCTATCTCCCCTTCTTCAAGGTTAAAGGTGACGTTTTTTACCGCATGAAACTGGTCATAATATTTATCTATATTTCTTACTTCGAGAAGAGCAATCATGGAGACTCCTATTTATCCATCTGTCTGGTCAACAGCATTACCGGAAACAATCCTACAAGGATTAGGATTATGGCTGGAACGGCCGCAAGGTCCCACTCCCCTTCGGAAGTGTATTCATAAATTTTAACCGCGAGAGTGTCCCAGCCGAAGGGACGCATCATCAGGGTGATAGGCATTTCCTTCATCACATCCACCAGTACCAGAATTGCCCCGGTGAACAGTCCTTTTTTCAGCATGGGGATGTAGACCCGGAGCAGCATGTTCATTCCGGTTGCGCCCAAGGTGCGGGCAGCTTCACCTATCGAAGGTGTAATGCGTTGGATGGCACTGTCTACTGCACCGAAGCCGGCAGCAAGAAAACGTATTCCGTAGGCCGCAATCATCAGCCCCAGCGAACCTTGAATCATGTTGCTGGTGTTGAGTCCTAAAGGCTTGAACAATGTGGCCAGATTACTATCCAACCATGCCGCAGGAATAAATATTCCTACCGCGAGCACTGTTCCGGGCAGGGCATATCCGAGAGTGGCAATGCGGGTGGACCAGTTCATGAGTGGCCCGGGATCATTTCGTTTGGCAAAGGAAAGGGCAAGTGCAGCAGCTGTTGTAATTGCAGCTCCGGCAAGTCCCAGTAAAAGAGTGTTCAAACCGTATTCAAGGTAACGGGTCAGATCGGTCTCAATGGCCTCGATCCCCCATTGCATGAGTTTAATGCACGGCAGGGCAAAGGCCAGAAAGAACATAGTCGAGCAGCTCGCAAAAGCTAGCCATTTCCATGGACCGGAAAGCTGCAGCCGATCAGTTTTGTTGCTCCTTCCCGCTTCTGTGTAACGCATTCTGGAGCGCATTTTTTGTTCAGTTACCAGCGCAGTGAGGACGATAATAGCAAGTATTGAGGAAAGCTGAGCCGCGCTTTTAAGGGAAAACATGCCGAACCATGCTTTGTAGATGGCGTTGGTGAAGGTGTCGTAGTTGAAAATGGAAACCGCGCCGAAATCCGCAAGACTCTCCATGCAGACCAATACAAGACCCGCGGCAATAAAAGGGCGGGCCATGGGGAGGGCGACCTTGAAAAATGCTTTTCCCGGAGAAAGCCCTAGAGTCCGGGCTGCTTCAATGGCGGTTCGTCCCTGAGTCATGAACGCGCTGCGGCTCATGAGGTAGACGTAGGGGTAGAAAGCAAGGGAAAGGATCAGCGAAACTCCGAAGAAGTTGCGGATGTCGATGAATCCTATAGCTGGAAAAATTGACCTGATGAATGACTGCACAGGTCCCGTGAAGTCGAATATTCCAAGGTAGACAAAGGCGAATACGTACGGGGGAATGGCAAACGGCAGCACCAGCGCCCACGAGAAAAATTTACGTCCGGGAAATTCACAGGCTCCGGTCAGCCAGCCCAGCCCTACACCGCTGATAGCGGTTAGGGGGATGATACAGATGAGCAGCAGGACAGTGTTTACGGCTAAAGTGCCCAGCACGTTTTCAGCTAAATGAGACCATATTTTCTGATTGGGCGAAAGAAGATGGCTGAGAATTATCAATAATGGAGTAGCGGCAACAAGCGCAAGCACTCCGGCAAGGGCGAACCATGCCGGAGACTTGATGCGAATTTCCATCCGCCGGGAGACTGGAGGCTTTCCCCCGGCGGATTTGTGAGTAATCTCTTGAGCCATTTTTTTATTTGTATCCGGCTCGATCCATGAGTTTTATAGCTTCCGTCTGATATTCACCATATTTGGAAACATTCATAGGATTGCCAATGAACTCTCCCCATGTAGCTACAACTGGATCGGGTTTGACTTCAGGGTTAACGGGATATTCCATGTTCAGGGAAGCGAACTTGCCCTGTGCCTTTTCGGAGGAAAGCCATTCAAGCAGCTTGAGTGCTTCTTCCTTATGTTTGGCATGGGTGGTAACGCCTGCACCGGAAACATTCATATGCACACCGCTGGTTTTCTGGTTAGGCCAGAAAATGGCGAGAGGCAGATTAGGGTTCTTTTTAAGCAGGCGACCAAAGTAGTAGGTATTGACTACAGCCACATCTCCTACACCGGCTACAACTGCTTCAAGGGTTTTGGTGTCACTGGAAAAAGGAGCCACAGGCATGTTATTCACCCATGATTCTACTATTTTTTGGGTTTCAGCTTCACCTTTTTCCGCGATGAAAGAAGCTACGAGGGACTGATTGTACACCTTTTTAGAAGTCCTGAGCAAGAGGCGGCCTTTCCATTCGGAATCACCAAGTGCTTCATAGGTGCTGAGGTTATTCGGGTTAACTTTGTTTTTATTGTAAACAATTGTGCGAGCACGCACGGAAAGACCGGCCCAGCGGTTTTCAGGGTCACGCAAATGGGCGGGGACGTTTTTCTCGAGGGTTGCGGATTTGACCGGGGCAAGCATACCTTCGTTAGCTGCGTGCCAGAGATTACCTGCATCAACAGTGATAAAAAGGTCTGCCGGGGTGTTTGCGCCTTCAGCTTTGATACGTTCGAGAAGGGCTCCTGCTTTTCCGGTAATGTATTTGACTTTAACACCGGTTTCAGCTGTGTAAGCTTCAAACAAAGGTTTGATGAGGTGCTCTTTACGTGCAGAGTAGACAACTACTTCAGACGCAAATGCTGCTGCAGACCATGCTGCGACCATAATTGCTGTGATAACTAGGGTAATTATTTTTTTCATTATTTCTCTCTCCTTGAATAGGTTTGTTTTGAATTTGAAATTGAATCTCAATAACAGATAGTGACGGTATGGAATTATGTCAAGGTCGGTGAGTAAGTGGTTGCTTTAGGCATTATGTTAATCTTTTAGGTGGTTTATGTGGATTTAATGCTCTGGTATAATTCTGAGTTGATAAAAAATATACTGAAATGGTATGGTTTTTGTCCTTTGGACTGACTAAAAGCTTGGAATTTTGAAGAAAATATTTTTAAAAAGTTTTTCCAGCTAGTGATGAATGGTTAATTTTACTGATTCAAGGTAGCCTTTGCGCAGCTCTAGGGGGATTTTAAAAAAAGCTTGTCATAAATAGTTATGAAATACTGGTTGAGATTTATAAATTTGACGAAACTAATTTTCGTTAACTGGTTTTCGAATTGAGTTTTAAGGCATTTTTTTGACAAAACTTGTTTTTAGTCCATAAAAAATGAATAAGCTAGCCGCTCCTGTTAGACAATGCTACGAGCCTAGTGGGAGCGGCCTTTTTTGATGATTAATTATATGCAAGTACTCTTAGCTTACATAAATCTCGAAATTTCATCGACTTGTTTTCTTGGAGTAGCAGGAGGATTCTCATCGCCGTAGCCATAAGTAATTAGTGCTGCGACAGTTTCTTCTTCGGGAAGATTTGCGATCCCGGAAATGGACTCTTCGTCGATTACGCCGAAAATGCAGGTCCCTATCCCTTTCGCATGTGCCGCCAGACAAAAAGTTTGACACGCGATGCCAGCATCGAAAGCCTCCCATACATTACCTTTGTCGGTTGCATAGTCACCTTTCTCTGGATCCAGCTTGCCGCTTTTGCCTTTTACAAAGCTTAGTACAGCCACCCCTTTTGCGTTCTCCAGCGTTTTGATGTTGTAAGTAAATCCTTTTACACCATCAGTTGCGAGGCTTTTGATTTTTTCTTCATCGTCAATGAGAGTATATCTTGCAATTTGAAAGTTTGCCCATGAAGGTGCCCAGCGGCAGATATCGATAATTTCCCTCATTGTTTCTCTATCGACTCTTTTATTTTTATATTTACGAATACTTCTACGTTCTTTGATCATTGTAATTGCGTCCATCTTGCTCTCCTTTATTTTGGGTATTTAATTTGACTTGTTCCGTTAAATTCTTGGAATAAAATTATCTGCAAAAGTTATTTCGGACATCAGAGTTATGGATGATAATATTTAGGGGGTAACATACGCATTTTAGCGCACTCTTGCATGCTTTATAAATAAGAATAGCCTTTAGGTATTTTCCAAAGGCTATTCTTATGGCCGACCATAGAGATTATGCCGGCATTCTATGAAAGTCTGTAACACTTCTATAAAAAGTACTCTGGTTTTTTAGGGGCGCTGAAAAGATTGTTCAGTCTCTTTTGAGCATCTTTTACCGGACCTTCTTTTATGATCCGAGCATTTTCAGGGCATTTTTTTATACATGCACAGCATGTTATGCATTTGGTGACATTAACGACCTTACTCTCTTGAGGATCAACAGCTCCGACAGGGCAAATCTGTGAACATATACCGCATTGAACACAAAGGTCATTAACCTCAATGAAATCTACGTCCCATAGTTTCGTAATACCTCCGTATGGATAAGTGCCCGGTACGTCTATGTCGGAGACCTTTGAGATTGATGAAATTGCCTGTATTTTATCGTTAATCAGTTGCCCGAAAGTTTTCGCGTGAATTAAGTCTTTTTCATCCGGACGGCCTTGTGCTGTAGGTATTTCAGAGTCCGAAAACGAATGTTCTCCAATATAGGCGGCGCAGGCAATTGGAACACAACCGCGGCTTGTTGCAATGTTTTTTAACTCGAGCAGGGCATCATCATAAACTCGGTTTCCGTATACCACGACACAGACTGCGGGGGTGTTCTTTGCCTTAATGGTATTGAGCCAATCGTTTAATAATGCTGGAACTCTTCCCATGTAGACAGGAACTCCGATTACCAGCAGCTCGTCGCTTGAGGTGTGTAAAGTTTTTTTTCTTGCTTCGGGTTGTGTGATGTCGATGTATTCAATATTTTCTATATTAATTCCATCCCTGATCCCTTTAATTACTGACTCCGTTGTCCCTGTCGGCGAAAAATAAACCAGCTTTACAGTTTGGATTTTCATTTTAATTCCCCCGTTTTTTTTGTGTATTGCAAAATTACTATTTCGTTTCGTTACGACTCGTAACGTAACGAAACTTGTCATAATGTGTCAAGCATGGCAAAAGTAACTCTCTAAACATATAGAGGTAGAAATATGGCGGTGTTAAAAATAGGGCGTCCTAGAAGTGAGAAATCGCGAGAGGCGATTCTCAATGCGACTCATGAATTACTGAATGAAAAAGGGGGGGGCGGGCTAACTGTCGAAGCCATTGCCAAGCGGGCTAAAGTAGGGAAACCGACAATTTACCGTTGGTGGCCTACTTTGGCGGATATCGTTCTGGAAGCGCTTCTCCGTCAGGCTGATACCAGTATTGTTGTTTGTTCTTTTGATTCTTTTCGTGAAACATTGGGGTATTTTTTGAGACTGTCGATGAAATCTCTTAACGAGGGCAGTGGGGTCCATCTACAGTTTTTGATGGCGCAGGCACAAAGGGATGAAGAATTTCGTGAAAGATTTCGAGAGAATTTTGTTGCAAAGAGGCGCGTGGTTTTGAAGTCAATATTTCAGGAAGCAGCAGAACTAGGTCAATTTGAGATCAAGTATGACCCTGAACTTCTCGTGGATATTGTTTTCGGTGCTATGTGGTATCGTTTGTTAGTAGGGCATGCGCCTATGGATGATTGTTTTGCTGATGAATTGGTTGAACTGATTGCAGGGGCAGGTCAGAATAGTTGATTTTTCGGTTAACCAACAGCCCAAAAAACTCCAAGAATTGTAACGCAGCTTAGAATTGTCGCTGCAAGCAGCAGGGCAGAAGCAAGAGAGGCATCTCCCCCGTATCGACGCAGGAAAACTACTCCTAAAACAGCAGGCGGCATAGCTCCAAGCAGTACCAGCACGTCCTTCCATAATTTTTCAAAACCCATAATGTCAGATGCGAAGGCGAGCATAACCGGTTTGATGAAAAGTTTGATCGCAACAACTACTGTCAGCATAATAATGCACTGTCTGATGTTGGGGATTTTGAACATCAGGCCTACTGCCAGTATTGCAAGGGGAGTCAATGCCTGACTGAGTACATGGCAGACTTCAAATAGGGGGTTGAATAAGATATTTTCTTCTCCGGGTAGGCCCAGTGGACGCCATGCAAGACCGAGCAACAGAGCAAAGAATACCGGAGATTTAAAAAAAGCCAGAGAGGCTCCGATGTTTTCCCGGAAGGAGACTCCTGAGCTGCCGAAATAAGCGGCAAGCATCGGTCCTAAGATGAATATTGGGTATCCTACCCCTACTTCAGAAATAAGCACAGCTTCGGTCATCGCTTGTGGTGTGTTGGGATAGAGCTGCATTATGATAGCATAGCCCAAAAATGTGGATGATCCGAAAGCGGCACAAAATATTATTGCTCCTTTTTCCGCTTTGGAAAAGCGCAGGGCACTGGAAACAGTCCACGCCAGAGCGATACAAAATATTTCGGCACCAAGCATTACAAACGCAGGGTGAAGATGCTCCAGAGAAATATTGCTGTTTGCAAGATTAACAAAAACTACTGCAGGCAGACACAGCTCTGTGACAACCCGGGCAAGGGTTAATGAATGTTTTTCTTCAAGTATATTGCGGTGGCGTAAGTACAGAGCCAGCATGTATACAATAACAAGACTGACAATGGCCTGAGAGAGGCTGATGAATAAATTCATGTGCGTTCCTGATTAAAAAGCCCATTTAAAAAACGGGCTTTTTCTTTGCTCTAAGCTTTGGTTCAGAGGGGCAATCTGGATGCTTGCGTACTTATTTTTTACGGAACAGCTCTTCACGCTTCCTGATTTTGTCCGCACCTATGAAATGAAAATAGTCGTCAAAATTCATCATGTTTTCAGGCGTGACAAAGTCCGCAGTTGTTCCGTGTTCTTTAAGGTGTTCGGCCCATTTTTGTACTGCGCGGGCGGCTGCGTATATGGGGCCGCAGGGGTAGCATACAACTGCGTAACCCAGTTCCTGAAGTTCTTCAGCCGTCAGTAAAGGAGTTTTGCCGCCTTCAATCATGTTGGCTGCACTTGGTACCGGCACTTCTGCATTGACGCGGCGCATATCCTCAACTGAAGTTACTGCTTCTACAAAAACCATATCCGCTCCGGCTTCAGCATAGATTTTCGCGCGGCGTATGGCTTCTTCCAGTCCATAGACAGCAAATGCATCGGTGCGGGCCATGATCATGAAATCAGGATCTTTGCGTGCCCACAGGGCTGCTTTGAGTTTGGGCAGGTATTCTTCTACATCCACAACTGATTTACCATTCATATGTCCACAGCGTTTTGGATATGTTTGGTCTTCAATGAACAAAGCAGCTGCCCCCATTTGCTCCACCTGTCTTACGGTGCGGATAACATTGTTAATGTCCCCGAATCCGGTGTCGATATCGACCATGACCGGCAGGTCAACGCGAGCAATAAGATTTGCGTAATGGGTAAGCATTTCTGTAGAACTGATGAGCCCTATGTCCGGCAGGCCCAGCACTGTTCCAGATGAACCGTAGCCGGCAATGCTTGTAGCTTTGAACCCGGCCTGTTCTATAGCAAGGATAGAGATTCCGTCATACGCAACTGGCAAAATGAGGATTTCAGAGTCATTGATGAGTTTTCTGAACTGAGTTGTTTTTTTCATTGTGCCACTCCTCGCAATATTTTTTTCGATATTATAATCAGTTGATGCAAGAGTTAAGGTTATTTGTGCATCTAAATGTTTTGTATAACTGCATCAAGAAAACATCTAAGTTTATTTATATTTGAAATAGCCTTATTCTTAGAGAAATGTCAAAGTAAGTGCTTATTTTGTGCCCTTGTATAATTGATAGTCCCTAGTTCATACTTTTAGAGGATGTGCTGTGACTGTTAGATCGTTATAAGTTTTGGTTATTGTGGTTGGGAACAAATGAATGGGTAGAACACTATTGTTCTAAAATTGAGCAAGAATGTTCTATTCTGGAGCAGAAACAGGATCTAGTTTTAAGTATGAAGTTTGTAAAACAACCGTTTGATTAAAGTTGTGAGTTACAGTGCCCAGTTTTTAAAGACACTTAAAAAAGACTGTAAAAAAACTTTTACATTTTGATTAGCTAAATTTGTTCAAATAGTTGTCAGGGTACGTATTCTAAGATTTGCATAGTGAAAATGCTTTAAAGCAGCAGCCAATTAAAATCGTCAGAATAGAACTACAGGGAAGTGGGGCGTTAGCCTACTTCTATGAATTTAACGGAATACTGTGGTGTTATAGATGTCAAAAGTAGTGCCTTCTAATAAAATTACGACTAATGGAGAATGCCCACATCCAGAGACCTGCTATGAGATTTCTTCAAGTAGGGATTTGGATTGGAGGGGGCTGGCTGTGCAGCGAATCCGCTCTGAATCATTTGAGGTGGAGAAGCATTCGACTCCTTTTCATGGATTTTCATTGCTTACCAGCGAACCCTGCGAGCTTGAAGTAAAGAGAGGGAATAGATTTTATAAGGTCTCAACTAGAACCGGGCAACTGCATATTCGGCCGGCAAATTTTATGGTGTCCGGTCGGAGTTGTTCTCCTAGAGATTGTGTACTGGTGGCACTTGATCAATCGTGGTTATTTGATCCATGCAGTGGGGAACCTATCTCTTCTGAAGTTTCGTTCCGGCCACAGGTTGCCATAGATGACCCGCAATTGCGCGCTTTGATTGAGGCTCTTATTGCAGAGGCAGAAGCGGGCGGCCCTAATGGGCGTTTATTCGTGGATTCTCTGGCTACAGCTCTTTCTGTTCACTATGTTTCAAATTACGCTGTGCGCCCTTACAAAAAAAGTGATAGCCGGGTTAAAAAGTTATCTGCACAACAGATGAATCGCGTAGAAGAATATATGGATAGCCATATTTCCTCAAACTTGACTCTTGATGAAATTGCCCATGAACTGGGCATGAGCAAATATTATTTTTCACGTTTGTTTAAAGAGGCTGCCGGAAGTACTCCTTATCAATTCTTCCTTTCACGGCGCATGGAAAGAGCCCGGATGCTTTTAGACAAAGGAACACAATCACTGACTGAAATTGCCCACCAACTTAATTTTAGTGATCAGAGTCATTTTACTCGGGTATTCAAGAAAAAATATGGAATAAGTCCTCGCGCTTATCTCAAACATTAGTCTCCCTTTATAATACTAGTGATTGAAAAGGCTGAGAAGTTAAGCCGACAACTGCATGCAGTTGTCGGCTTAACTGTTTTGTGTGGTATGTAATAGAGTCAGAGCAATTATGTACTAAACATAAAGCAACAATTTTCAAGTACTGTTGTTTTTGCTTGTATATATAGAAGGTGCTTTTAGCTACAGCAGTTTTGTCTGTTGTACTGGTGTGAAGGTTTGGTTGTGTAATTCGGGTTGTTTGTTTTTTGCCAGCAATCAGATCTTTTCAGGAGCAAATGAAGGTGTCAGGAGTTTTCGATATTAACTCATTCTTCAGCAAAAGAAGGAAAAATTATGAAAAAAATGGTAATTCTCGCCATCCTAGCCACTTTGGTGCTTGGGCTGGCAGGAACCGCATCAGCGGTAGACATTGAAGCCAAGGGAAAATTCCAGTTCCAGGCTAACATTATGGACAACAGTGACTTTCTGTCCGCTAAGGACAACGGAAATCGTGAAGACGATCTGAACTTCTGGTTTCGTGCTCGTACTCAGTTTCGTTTTATTGCAAACGAAAACCTCATGTCAGAATTGTATTTTGAATACAAGACACGCGTTGGCGGATCTGACTCTGATGTTTCCTCCGGTGCAGCAGACCGCACTATCGGTGTGAAAAGAGCTTTCATCCAGTATCGTTTCCCCGGTACAGAAGTTCTGACAACTGCCGGTGTATTTTCTATCAACCTCCCCGGTGCAGCAGCAGGCAACATGGTTCTTGCTGATATCGATGCCGGTGCAATGGTTATTGAAACACCCATTACCGATCAGATCGGTGTTTCCGTAGGTTACGTACGTGCATATGATGCAAACGCAACTGACCAGTCCACATACGGAGTTAGCTCCCTTAACCAGAAAGATGAAATTGATCTTTTCTATGCAGCTCTTCCTGTAACTATCGATGGTATTGAAGCTACTCCTTACTTCATGTTCGGAACTCTCGGCAAACATACCTTTTCTGAAGTAGCAACTCTGCCCGGTCTTACAGCTCCCGGTGCTTCTTCTTTTGAAGATCAGGTTAACGCATGGTGGGGTGGTACTTCCTTCAGCATGAATATGTTTGATCCTTTCGTACTCAACGCTGACGTTGTCTACGGTAATGTTGACGCTGACCAGAACAACAATGACCGTTCCGGTTGGATGATGGATGCTTCTCTTGCATACACAGGTCTTGATTTTGTAACTCCGAAAGTGCTTTTCGCCTACACCTCCGGTGAAGACGATGACACTGAAAACGGTTCTGAACGTCTGCCTATCGTTAACAATGACTGGGCTTTCGGTACTTACTACTTCGGTGGTTCTGACTTGACCGGTGGAACTGATCTTGACTCCAATGGTCAGCTCGGTTTCTGGACTGTCGGTCTTTCTTTTGAAGATATCTCCTTTGTTGAAAAACTGACTCACGACATCCACTTTCTGTACATCAAAGGTACCAACGACAAAGATCTGATCAAAAGCGCAGCTGCTGGCAGCCTGACTAATATCTCCGCTGACGGTAACTTTCTGACTACTGAAGATCAGGCTTTTGAAATCGATTTCAACACCAAATACCAGATTTGTGACGAACTGGCTGCTATTGTTGAGTTC
>JMSU01000299.1_pt1 | contig 14400 bp, 15 predicted proteins | sample 179011 | NCBI WGS metagenome assembly JMSU01 (sample SAMN02769580, study PRJNA246767) | bioreactor metagenome | isolation source: Culture-1 Bioreactor ArsB derived from microbial biomass from the upper 2 cm... | place: Germany: Bremen | collected day 87 after inoculation
CTCCTCATGGACGCGCACCTGCTGTTGCAACTGGTGTTAAAAGAGCACGCAGTGATAAATTCGTCCTCTCCTATCAGGGTGACGGAGACCTCGCATCCATCGGCATGGCTGAGATCATGCACTGCGCAAACCGCGGTGAAAACATCTCAATCATCTTCGTAAACAACACCGTTTACGGTATGACCGGCGGACAGATGGCCCCCACAACTCTCGTTGGACAGAAAACCACAACTTCACCAGCAGGACGTAACGCAGCCAAAGAAGGACTGCCCATCCGCATGGCTGAAATTATCGGTTCTCTTGGTGGCGTTGCATACTCCGCACGTGTGGCACTGAACAATGTGAAAAACATTCGCAAGGCCAAAAAAGCTATGAAAAAAGCTTTTGAAGTACAGCAGAAAGAACTCGGTTTCGGTTTTATAGAACTGCTGGCAACCTGCCCCACCAACTGGAGAATGACCCCGGTTCAGGCGAACGAAAGGATCGAAAATGAAATGATCCCTTACTTCCCTCTGGGTGTATATAAAGACGTAACCGCGGAGGACTAAGATGAGCAAATACCTCGACAGCATCATTGCCGGATTCGGCGGACAGGGCGTCATGCTCATCGGAAACCTGCTTGCATATTCAGGTATGAACGCTGGACTCAATGTAACCTACATTCCGGTCTACGGTCCTGAAATGCGCGGCGGTACCGCAAACTGCACAGTGGTCCTTTCCGAAGAAGAGATCGGTTCACCGATCATCCGCAGCCCGTACAGTCTGATTATCATGAACCGTCCTTCACTGGATAAGTTCCAGCCGATGCTCATGGATGGCGGAGTGCAAATCGTTAACTCCTCACTCATTGACGCTGAGCTTGTAGATACAGACCGTATTAAATCCTACATGGTGCCCTGCAACGATATCGCTGACAAAATCGGCAATACCCGCATGGCAAACATGGTGGCACTTGGAGCCTTTATCAAGGCTACCGGAATCATGGACCTTCAGGCAGTCATCGACTCCCTTGAAAACGTGATCTCCGCACACTACAGCCACCTCATCCCCAAAAATGCCGAAGCACTGCAAGCAGGCGCCGACGCTATCTAAGTTACCAAGTAACTTCGTTATCAAAAATAGACCCCGTACGAATTATTCGTACGGGGTTTTATAATATGTCTCTGTCAGCTTTCGATGACTCTGCGAGGGCTAAGATAATTTGATGCGCCACGCGCTTTTTAAGAATTTAAAGATTTTGCCTCCGGCGGCTTAAACCCTTTTTGAAAAAATGGTTTAAGAATCCCAAAAACTTTTAGTTGCTTGAGGCTTACTCCGAAAGTTCGTGCTACGTTTATTGAGTTGATTTGCAAAGATTGGAAAAATCATTCAAACTGTTTTAACACAAAGCCTGCCTTTAAAAAAATATCTCAATTTTATCATTTAATTTAAGCCGATTAATTACAAAAATCGACTCTGACATTACGATCAACCACAAATATCTTCAGGAGCTTAATATGAGCGTTTTCAGACCTGAGAAACTTTTCGGAATAATTGGCCATCCCCTCGGACATACTATGAGCCCGTTGTTGCACAATTGGGGGTTTGAGCAGCATGAAATACCTGCCGTCTATATGGCCTGGCCTACTGAGCCGGAAAAAGTTGAAAATTTTATGCAGACTTTTAGAAATCTTCCAATTTCCGGCGCCAGTGTAACAATTCCACATAAACTTTCTGTAATGAACTACATTGATCAGCTAACAGACCGTGCAAAAGCTGTCGGCGCAGTAAATACGCTCTATTGGCGCAATGATCTTATTGTCGGAGACAACACTGATACTGCCGGAGTATCAGAGCCGCTGCGCCCGCATACTGCTCAAACAAATAAAGCACTGTTGATCGGGGCTGGAGGAGCTGCCAGAGCAGCAATAATTGGTCTTAAAAGTCTGAATATAGGAGAAATTTTTATAACCAATCGTACTAAGTCAAAAGCTGATGATCTCGCTAGTGAATTTAAAATATCAGCTATTGATTGGGACAATCGAGGAGATCAACACTTCGATCTTATTATAAACTCAACGTCTCTCGGCATGTCCGGTAAATTTGAAATGATCAACCCCATGATCATGGATAATCAAACCGCAAGCACCATAGTCTACGACCTTGTCTACAATCCGCTCGAAACCGTTTTTATTAAAGAAGCTAAAGCCAAAGGATGCCAAATAATACACGGAATTGAAATGTTTCTGCATCAAGGCATAGAACAATTCAAAATCTGGACCGGCAAAATCCTAGACGCTGACGAGGCAAAAAAATTGTTGTTGGAAAAATTATGAAATAGTTTGCCTCCTTTCCCTTAAGAATCACCATTCTTTCCAAAACGCGTTAACTGTACGTAATTATGATAAAAAAGTGGTAGATTCTGACAAATATCTGTTGGAATCTACCACTTATTTCTTATCCTTTCGAAGTTCAATTCTGCCAATTTATAGCAACCCAATTAAGCTACTTTCTCAATCACAAAGTGCGAAGCATAATAAAAGTTTTTTGGGAGAGTCCAGAGAACTTTTTTTCTCAAAAAAAGGTTCTCTGGCCGCCGGAGGCAAAATCTTTCAATTCTTCAAAAGCGCGCAGCACATCCAGCCTTAAGCCCCGCAGGGAAGCCGGAGGCTATACGATCAAAATAAAATCAGCCGATACAGACAGACTTAATATTACAAAATTCACGGATACCGTAAGTTGATAATTCGCGTCCGTACCCTGAATTTTTAATGCCACCAAAAGGCAAAGGAGGTCTGCTGCTGACACGTCCATTCAAATAGACAAGCCCAGCCTCGATCTGACGCGCTAATTTCAAGCCTTTTCCTCCATCTCTGGTCCAGACGGAACCACCGAGGCCGAAGGCACTATCATTTGCCATCTGCATGGCTTCTTCTTCGTCATTGGCACAAAAAACCATAGCTACGGGACCGAAAAATTCATCACGACTGACGGAAGCATCAAAAGGCATATCAATGATGATCGTGGGAGGGTAATAAGCGCCTTCGCCATCAGGGATTGAACCACCCAGAATCAACTTTCCTCCCGCAGCAAGGGAACGATCAACCTGTGATTGCAAATCTGTACGAAACTGGTGAGACGCCATTGGCCCCATGACAGTATTATCATCAAGAGGATCACCGGGAATAATGCACTCCATCTGTTCTTTGAGTTTTGATATAAAAGACTCGTAGACATCTTTGTGCACAATAAAACGCTTGGCTGCGATACAAGCCTGACCGGCATTGGAACAACGAGAAGTTGCGCCGGTTAGAGCAGCTTTATCAAGGTCGGCATCGGCTAAAACAACAAATGCATCACTTCCGCCAAGTTCCATGACACTTTTTTTAAGCCTTGCTCCGGCCGCCGCAGCAACTTTACGCCCAGCGGCTTCACTTCCGGTAAGACAAACACCAATCACTGAATCCTGATCAAGAACAGTTTCAACCTGTCCGGCCCCGATAAGAAGAGTTCGGAAAACATTTTCAGGAAAAAGACTGGCCTTAAATGCTTCTTCTATTGCCAGAGCGCACTGAGGTACATTTGAGGCGTGTTTAAGGACCATTGTGTTGCCCGACATCAAAGTAGGGATGGCAATGCGTAAAACCTGCCATATGGGATAATTCCACGGCATTACGGCTAACACAGTTCCCATTGGAGTGTACTCCACATAGGTCTGCATTCCATCTACTATTTTTGACTCACTGGTGAGCATGGATGCTCCATGTTCAGCGTAGTAGTCACAGACAGTTGCTGATTTTAATACTTCAGCCTTGCCGGAACTGAGCGGCTTGCCCATTTCGGCTGCCATGAGCTGTGCAAATTTATCCGCACTGGACCGCAGGACTTCAGCCATGCTTTTCAGACAGTCAGAGCGCTGTGAAAAAGATGTATTTTTCCAATCTTTAAAAGCATCATTAACTGCTGAAACTATAGAAATAGTATGGTCAACAGACCATTCATCAAATACTCTTTCAACCTTACCGGTTGAGGGGTTGGTACTTTGGATAGGCATTGTTAATTAGTTACCTTGGTTAGAATTCCGCGACGTGAAAAGATTAATCGTCGTGTAATGAGTGTAAATGTGGAAGAAGACTTTTTTGCAAGAAAATTAAGCAAAAGTAAAAAGGAAAATACGGCTATTTTCATGTATCCCTCAGTAAGGGAGTGCAGAGGGCTTATCTCATTTGCCCCGCCGGACCGAAATCATTAAACAAAAAAAGGCGACTATCAAAAATAGCCGCCTTAAAAATTAACACTTCTTTAACTCTACCGTACGTAGACTTTAATTCTGTCTCCGGGACGGATGATGCTTTTGGAGTTAAGTCTGTTCCATTTCATAAGGGAAGAAACCTTAACGCCGAATCTGCGGGCAATCTTGGAAAGGTTGTCACCACGCCTTACACGATAGTTGACGACCTGCTGCTTAACGTTTTCAGCCTTGGCAATAGACTTTGCTGTACGGCTGGCAGAATTATCCGGGATATAGAGTTTCTGGCCTATTTTAAGCTTTGAAGAATACAGACCATTGGCACGTTTAAGAGTTCTTACACTTACCTTGTAACGGCTGGCGATATCCCAAAGGGTGTCACCGTTGCGAACACGGTAGTTAGCCCTGCTCTGAGCTGTACGGCGGGTTTTACTTCTTTTGGAAGTATAAACTGCTGTCTTGGAACCTTTACCCGGAATCATAATGTACTGGCCGGGTTTAATGAGGTTCGATCTGCGATTATTGACAGACTTGAGAACGGAAACAGGCACGCCATAACGGTTTGCTATGCGGTACCAGGAATCTCCGCTGCGAATTTTATAACGCTTGTATCCGGCAAAAGGACGGGAACCGGGAGATTCAAGATAATCAGAAGCATCAGCCATCACCCGTTCGGGCAGGTATGCATTGATTACTCCACTTGGAGGACTGACCTGTCTGCGAAAATGCGGGTTGAGTTTATGAAATTCACTCCATTTCATACCGCACGCTTTGGCAAGTGCCAAAAGGTCTGTGCCACCCGGGACCTTGATAGTCTCGACTTTTATGCCGTTTTCCCAGTTAATATTTTCAAATCCGAGTTCATCGAGGTTTTTGAAAATTTTTGAGATAGCGATAAATTTAGGAACGTAATTCTTGGTCTCAGCGCGCAGTCTATAGCGCCTGCTGAGTTTATAATTATTTTTGGTCAGATCAAAAAAGTTATCACAGCCTGTTTTCTTAAGGGCGCGGCCAATCTTTCCTTCGCCTGCATTGTAGGCTGCAAGAACAAGATGCCAGTCACCGAACATGCCATACAGAACTTTCATGTATTCCACTGCGGAACGAGTGGATTTATAAGGATCGCGGCGTTCATCAACCCACCAGTCAACCCGGAGACCATATAAACGACCTGTGTAAGGCATAAACTGCCACATACCGGCTGCGCCGACCCGGGAATACGCCCAGGCATTATAACCGCTCTCGGCGAACGGCAGCATGGCAAGATCCTGAGGCAGGTTATTTTCAGAAAGGACCTGCCGAACATAAGGCAAAAAAGGTTCGGCTCGTTTAAGCCAACGTCCAAAAGTTTTTCGGGCTTTATGTGTAAAAAAACCGAAGTACTGCTGCACTTCTTTGGTATCATGTTCATCAAGGTTGAAAAAAATACCATTACTAGCCTTAAGAACTTTCTCTTCTTCAGGTGTCAGAGCTTCTGATTCCTGAGGAGCGGCATCAACTTCAGGGTCAAGAGGTTCAACGCCTGAATCGGAAACTTCACTTTCGATGCTTGCATCACTGTTCGCAGCAGCCTGCGTAGGCGGATCACAAACTTCTTTTTCGGCAACGCTTGCATTTTTTGCAGCACAACCCGTAAAAAGTGAAAAAATAACAAGAAACGCAATTAAGCGGAGCGAATTCAACATCTTCGACCCCTTGCCACCAGAGGCGGCATTCATTTTGATTTTATCCATAAAATATTTAGAAAAAGTATAGATTTTGGTTGTTTATTTACTATAAAACACTCTCAACAACTTAAAAATAAAGAGTTTTCAGTGCAATTGATTAAGGGATTCAAACTTATGTAGAGCTATCCTAAACTGCGAGGGTTTGCAATAGTAAAACAAAAGGAATAGGTTGCCGGAAACGATTGAGCTGCAAGGGTTTTACAGGTTCAGAAAGCAAAAGCATCTGGTACTTTTTACCCCAATTGAAAACCAGACTCATCGTAACAACTGTTATTAATTATACAATTCCGGCATGTGGAAATAGGTACTTTTTGTTTTAAACTACAAGCCGACAATATTTTTAAAAATGGTGCATCAGCACAACTTTTTAAGTTTTTTTAAGCACAAGGTGGAATTAAATGAAAAAACAGACCAGAGATGACGAGAATACTATCATAGCAGGCCGTAAACCCGTTCAGGAGATGCTTTTGGAGTCTCCAGAGAAGATTGACCTGCTGTACCTGCAAAAAGGCCGTCAGGACAAAAATTTTGAAAGAACGATTCAACGCTGCAAAAAATACGGCATAAAATACAAAATTGCTGACAAAGTTGAGATGGGCCGCGTGTTTTCAGGCAACCATCAGGGTGTTATTGCTAAAGTTGCTGCACTCTCATACGCTGATTTCGATGATCTGCTTGAGACGCTTTCAGAAGCACCGCTCCCCTTGCTCTTGGTGCTTGATCAGGTTCAAGATCCAGGAAACATAGGCGTTCTTGCTCGCTCTCTATATGCTCTTGGCGGGGCTGGCATAGTTACCGCCCGCCACGGTGGAGCTTTTCTCGGACCTGCCTCAGTGAAAGCAAGCGCCGGAGCACTTACCAAACTGCCAGTTGCACGTGTAGGCAATATTTCCCAATCTCTGGACAAAGCACTTGATATGGGCATCAACATTTACGGAGCCGGACTGGCCGAAGATTCATCTTCAGCATACACCGCAGATATCAACCTTCCGGCAATCCTTGTCCTTGGAAACGAAGAAAAAGGAATCCGTTTTAATGTGGAAAAACGCTGTCAAAAACTTATTCACATTCCATTTCGCCGTGATTTTGACTCACTAAACGTCGCTCAAGCCGGAGCAATGCTTATCAGTGAGTTTGGAAGAAGACTTAGCTAGCATCCGTCTAGAATATCAAACAAAAGATCCCCTTGAAGATTTAAATCTTCAAGGGGATCTTTTGTTTAGAAAAAATCTAAAAAAACTCTATTTTATATACGTTGGCAAATTAATAAAAATATTTCGTGTAAAATCAATCATTTTGTCCATGATCCACGGAAAAGCAAAAAGAAGAGCAATAAACATGGATACGATCTTAGGAACAAAGGTCAGCGTCATCTCCTGAATCTGTGTTGCTGCCTGAATGATGGAGACAAAAATACCAACAATAAGCCCTACCGCAAGCATAGGCAGAGCAAGTGTCAGTGCCAACTCAATTGACTGTCTGGCAAACCCGATAACAAATTCAGGGGTCATGTGTGCCTCCGGCGGCCCTTCGGGGACCAGAGAGGGAAACTTTTCCAAAAGTTTCCCTCTCTGGACTCTCCCTTCAAAAATTTTTTGATAAGCTTCGCGCAAAACTTTAAAAATTGTCCCACAAATACAAAAATATTCATTTTTCAGCTTAAGCCCCAACAACTAAAAAGTTTCGGGATTCTTAACCCTTTTCCCAAAAGGGTTAAGCCGCCAGAGGCATAATCTTTCATTCTTAAAAAGCGCAAAGCGCATTCAAATAATTCAAACGAAAAGACGTACTTATCCTAGGTCACTGAAAAGTGTTAACGATTGATCCAGTGAGAAGCGACCAGCCGTCAACCATGATAAAAAGCAAAATTTTAAAAGGCAGCGACACCATAGCAGGCGGCAGCATCATCATACCCATGGCCAGCAGGATACTGGCGATAACCATATCAAGGATAAGAAATGGTATGTAGATGAGAAAACCGATGGTAAATCCGGTTTTAAGCTCACTGATAGTATAGGCGGCAACGAGGAGCATGGTATTTACTTCCTCTTTGGATTCAGGACGCTTTTCACCCGTAATAGCGTAAAAAATAGAAAGGTCTTTTTCCCTTGTATGCTTAAAAAGAAACTTGCGAATGGGAATCTGAGCATTATCAAGAGCTGTGGTAAAACTAATTTCCTCGTTCAGGTAAGGTTGCAGGGCAGTATCATTAACAGCTTTACCTGTTGGCATCATAATGACAACGGTCATAAAAATGGCAAGCGAGGCCAGAATCTGGTTGGGAGGCATCTGCTGCGTCCCCATAGCCTGCCGCAAAAAATGAAAAATAATGATAATTCGGGTAAAAGAAGTCATCGTAAGGAGAATAGACGGTGCCATTCCCAAAACGGTGAGCAGAAAAAGAATTTCAAGCAGCTTAGCGACCTGCTCCGGCTCTTCCTGCCCTGCGGCAAGATTGAGCGTGAGGGTCGGTATGGTCTGATCCTGCGCAAGAACAAGTGCTGGAAATACCAGCAAAATGATTGCACTAAGAGTCAGAAGAGCCGGAATTCTCTTTATTAAGATATCCGGCAAAGTCGCTTTTATTCTTAGCATTCCCTTCATCCCTTGTATGCAGCAGAGTTATTCGGTCATGAGTTATACCGACGACCATTTCGCTGTCACGGTATTTAATTACAGTAATATTCTGACGCGGCCCCAGCGGCAAACGTTCTACAATCTGAAGATCACCCTGCCTAGCTCCGGAAAAAGACCCGCCGATATTGAAGCGGCGTAAAAGATAAAAAGCAAGGAGCAGCATTGCCAGAATAAAAAAAAGTGCTCCTGACATTTTCAGCACGGACCCCACCCCGGCGTCAGGGACCATAGGGGCAAGGGCGGTTGCGTTAGGCAAGATGTTTTACCCTTTCAATAGGACTGATGATATCAGTAAGCCTGATGCCGAATTTTTCATTAATTACAACGGCCTCACCGCGCGCTACAAGCTTACCGTTGACGTAAATTTCGAGTGGTTCACCAGCAAGTTTCGTAAGCTCAACAACAGACCCTGTACCAAGCTGCAAAAGCTCATTGATCAGCATTTTAGAACGTCCAAGCTCTGCTGAAACATCAAGAGGAATATCAAGGATAAAATCAAGATCACGTCTGGAACCATCATGACGTGGATTTTTAGCCTCGTTGGTGAGGTCCTTGAAATCAGCATCACGGGTCTGAGTACGCAAAAACTCCTGTTCTTTTTCCTTACGGATATCATCACCAGTATCTTCGGCAAGAGCTGCTGCCCATTCATCGGCAAGACCCTCTCCACCAGAGTCTGCGCCAAGAAGATCTTCTCCCCCTGCATCGCCAGATTCAGTTAATGCTGCTGCCCATTCGTCAGCAAGGGCTTCATCGTCGCCTCCATCAGCATCACCGGATTCGGCAAGAGCTGCTGCCCATTCATCAGCAAGACCTTCCTCACCGCCATCACCGGGATCACCACCGAGAGGGTCACCGCCGTCAGAATCATCAGTCAGGGCATCAGCCCACTCCTGTGCGAGTTTATCCTGATCAAGATCATCAGACATCATTGCAGTTTACCTCCAACTAAGTTCATCAAGTTATCCCAAAATGCAGTACAATAAGGCGAGAGTGCCATTAAAACGACATATCCTCAGACTATTTTGCAAAAACCGTGCTACTGGATAACCATATCTGTGAAATATACTTGTAAAACTTTAGAACCGCCCATTATCTGGTTAAGGCGATCCACTATTTCCTTTTTAAGTAAAATCTTGCTCTCCATACTTGAAAGATCCTGATAAGTCTTGCTCGAAAGAAGCAGAATAAGTGTATCTTTGACCATAGGCTCTTTCTTGGACAGCTCAGCAACAGCTTCTTCGCTTACAACTTCAACATCAATACCAAGCTTTAGGTATCTGCGTCCGAGCGGATCAGCAAGGTTAACAACAAAAGTCGGCAAAGTTACAGTAAAACCGTCACCAGGCAACGGTCCTGCATCGGGATCCACCGCTTTATCTTCTTCTGCTGAAGCCTCCGCAGCATCTTCAGGTGCCGCTGCAAAAAACTTCTGGTAAGCAAAAAAACCACCGCCTCCAAGAGCGGCAAGCATAACAATAAGAATAATCCACTTAACTAATCCGCCTTTTTTTTTCGGCTCTTCTGCGCTGTCATCAGCCATAATTGTCAGCCCTCTTTGGGTTATATTTGCTAATCTAATACCCCCCCATATGGGGAGTCGTTTTTATCAATATTTCAACACGTCTGTTCTGGTTACGCCCTTCAGGGGTAGTATTACTATACATGGGAAAAGTGGGGCCATACGCTGAAACCGTCAGTCTCTCGTTGGCAATCCCCTGTTCAACAAAAAAAGTAAGGACTGCCATTGCCCTCTCACCGGAAAGTCGAAAATTGGATGGACTCATTCCCCCCACATTATCAGTATAACCGGAAATATTCACTGCAGCTGTTCCCAAATAATCTAGTACAGGAACAAACTGGTAAAGCAACATTTTAGCACTATCGTCAAGCTGAGACTTTCCCAAAGGAAACATTAGCTTGTCAGTAAGGACCAAGGCAACCCCTTCAGGTTTAGCAAGAATCTTAAGATTCTCATCCAGTGTAGACCTGTCCATATCCGGAGGAAGAACATCATCGGGAAAAAGCAAATCTTTAATCCTGTTTTGCTTTTCAAGAACTTCCCACGGTCTTTCAAGAAATTCACTTACAAGACTGACCTTTGCAGTCACCCGTCCAGAACCGCGCTTATCCAGAAAGCCAAGTTCCGCAGGCATAATTGTAACCCTTGTTATAAAACTATGATCCATTGAAGCCATACTTAGCAAGAGCACAAAAAAAGTCAAAAGAAGTGTCACCAGATCGGAAAAAGTGACCAGCCATGCGCCACCCGGATCCGGCGGTTTTTTAAACTTACTGCGCCCCATGATTTACCCTCACTTCTCCCGGCTTGGTTGTTTTTCAGCATCCTCGATAGGAAAAACAAAGCCATCATATCTGAATGAATCACCTTTTTTAACGGGGGGAATATACTCTTTTACTTCACGGGCAACCGCAGCGCTCCTTTTATCAAGCACAAGATCAACCCTGCGGTTCATCTTACGACCGTCAGGTGTACCATTAGGGTAGCGAGGTCTGAATTTTCCGAAAGCCTCAAGTTTAAGCATTTCTGGATTCATTCCTTTTTGAACCAGATAGTTATAAACGGAAAGCGATCTGTTCAAAGAGATTTTCCATGAGATATCAGGAGTTAAATCCTTATCCTCCACTCGGTAATCTTCACCGAGTTCATCGCGCAGGATAGAGGTATGGCCGGCAACCAGCACTGGATGAGCAACTTTTTTAAGACCGGCAAAACAGTATCAAGTATCTTTGCCCCTTCTATTGAGACATTGGTGCTGTCAGGGGTAAAAAGACGTCAGCTCCGATGGAAAGGATCTGCACGAACCGATTGGATTCAAAACGCAAGTCCTCTTCTGCAAATTCCCAAAGCAAAGGCTTGATAGGCTCAAGGTCCTCCTGAACTTCCATTGGGCCGACAGCAACAGTGCGCTTGGAATCGCCCTTGGAAAGAACATCATACCCTCTGCTGCCGAAACCGAACGTACCGATGATGGAACCTAGAACAACGAGTTTTCTCCGTTCATCAACAACCGACATACTTACCAGCAACACAAAAAAGGTAAGCATAAGAGTCATAAGATCACTGAAAGTAATCAGCCATAACGGCTGCCCTTCCGGCTCTTTTGGCTTCTTCTCCTTACCCATGAATTACCTCTGCGGCTGACAGCCGTCTAAATCTAATCAGTTATTTTACGATTCTTGGGAGGTAAAAAGCTGTTAAGCTTTTCTTCAATGATTTTGGGGTTTTCTCCTTTAGAGATAGAAATAATTCCTTCCATGACCATCTCACGCAACAGGACTTCCTCCTTACTGCGTGTTTTAAGCTTTCCTGACATAGGCGTAAAAACGAGGTTGGCCAGAATAGCTCCGTAAAGAGTAGTAAGCAACGCAACAGCCATTGCAGGTCCGATAGTACTAGGATCACTCATGGTCTGGAGCATCTGCACCAGACCGATAACAGTACCGATCATTCCCATTGCAGGAGCAAAGTCAGCGAAAATTTTTAAAATCTCCGCACCTGTCTCATGACGGTTTTCAAGATATTGTATCTCTGTCTCAAGAATTTCCTGAATTACCTGCGGCTCAAGTCCGTCAACTGTTAGCTGAAGTCCTTTACGCAAAAAATCGTCCTCAATTGATTTAAGGGCAGGCTCAAGAGAAAGAATACCTTCGCGACGGGCACGATTAGCAAAATCCATAAATTTATCGATGATGTCCTGAGGAGACTCAAGGGAAGAAAAAAAAGTTTTCTTGATAACCCCTACGACACCGACAACATGTCCCATGGGATAGTTTACCAGTGAAGCTCCAATGGTTCCACCGATAACGATGAGCACGGAAGGAACTGAAATAAAAATACCCAGCGGGCTTCCGACCAGAATAGCCGAAAGCACAAGTCCGAATGAAAGAACTATCCCTATGACTGTACCCAGATCCATGCAATCCGCCTGTGGGTGAATTTATGAGGCCAAATTGAAGCAGCCTCAAATTGAGAACAAAGTCCAGTCTAACCAGCTGTTTTTAAGGGCTTATAGAAAAGCCTTCACACATTACTTGTAGCCTGGTCTTTGTCCAAAAATTCTTGTTCCTACCCTGACCATTGTAGACCCTTCTTCAATGGCCACCCGATAATCTCCGGTCATGCCCATGGACAATTCAGGAAGCTTGATCCCGAACAATTGTTCCATACCTTCTGAGAGCATACGCAACCGTGCAAAATAAGGCCTGGCCCCTTCCTGATCACCAAAAAAAGGCGGCAGACACATAAGCCCGGTCAGCTTTAAATTAGTAAAGCCCATGATCTCTTCCACAAGAGCAGGCAACTGTTCTTCACTTACACCGCTCTTCTGGTCTTCACCGGCTGTGTTGACCTGAATAAGAATATTCTGGACAACATCAAGTGATTCAGCTTTTTTATTAAGCAGTCCCGCAAGTTTGGACGAATCCACACTATGCACCGCGCTGAAATTACCAGCTACATATTTAGCCTTCTTAGACTGCAAGCCACCAATAAAGTGCCATTCGACATCTAAATCTGCCAGCTCTTCCTGCTTTGCCAATGCTTCCTGTACGTAGGACTCGCCGAATAAACGATGTCCCGCATTGTATAAAATCTCAATATCAGAGGCAGCGTGCAGCTTGGAGACAGCCAGCACCTTAACTTCATCAGCCTTGCGTCCGGCCCTGAGAGCAGCCTGAGCCACTTCTTCTTTAACCTCTGAAATATTATCAGTAAGTTCTTTTTCCCTGTTACTCATCTTCTTACCGCCGCTTTTTGAAAGCGGCCTACACTAAATTTCGGTTGATTATATAAATTTCTTTAATAAAAAGAAAACAAAAGAACAAGATACCATCTGGAAAAGACTATTCGCCAAGTCCGATTGAACGCAAAAATCCCACATCTTCAGTCCAGCCTTCGCGAACTTTGACCCAGAGTTCAAGCATAACTTTCATCTCGAGCATCTCTTCAAGCTCTTTACGTGCCTGTGTGCCGATCTTCTTCAGGTTTTGTCCACCCTTACCGATAATCATGCCCTTATGGTTTTTCTTGGTGGTGTAGATAATAGCCCCGATATTCACGATTCCGCGCTCAGGCTCTTCGGTCCAGAATTCAATTTCAACAGCGGTAGAATAGGGAAGCTCCTGCTGCAAGCTCATGAAAAGCTTTTCACGCACGGTTTCAGCAGCCATAAAACGCATGGGCACAGTGGAAACCTGATCGTCAGGAAACATGGGCGGGCCTTCAGGGAGTGCTTCAATTACTTTCTCAAGTAACACGTCAGCACCTTCGCCCTTCAGAGCAGATACCGGAAAAAATTCAGCGTCAGGCCAGAATTCCTGTGCTTTTTCCATGACAGGAAGAAGCATAGCCTTGTCTTTGACCTTATCAACCTTGTTTACCGCCACAAAAACAGGACGGCCGGACTGGTTTACAGGTTTTACAACCGGAGCCAATTCCTGTTCCATCATGTGAGGCTTGGATGCGTAATAAGCAGCATCAAAAAGGACTACAATGGCATTGGAAGTTCCAAGAGCCTCCCATGCTGACTCAAGCAAAAATTTGTTCATTTTACCACGCATACGGTGAATGCCCGGTGTATCAAGGAAAACAACCTGAGAATCATCGTTACTCAGAATACCGCTGATCCGGTTACGGGTGGTCTGCGGTTTAGGTGAAACAATCGCTACCTTTTGACCAAGGTAGTAATTCATTAAAGTAGATTTTCCGGCATTAGGAGGCCCAATCAGTGCCACCCAGCCAAATTTATATTCAGACATTTTTATATCCTCTCAAACTTATTAAAA